>Ga0180437_10000248_pt1 | contig 108561 bp, 76 predicted proteins | sample SS_ome_4_FD_132410 | JGI IMG/M metagenome (GOLD analysis project Ga0180437, IMG submission 132410) | Hypersaline lake sediment archaeal communities from the Salton Sea, California, USA - SS_3_D_1 metaG | ecosystem: Environmental > Aquatic > Non-marine Saline and Alkaline > Hypersaline >...
CTACGCCGGCTACTTCTTCGACGCCGAAACCGGGCTCTACCACGTCCGCAACCGCCAGTACCAGGCCGACACCGGCAAATTCCTGCAACGCGACCCGATTGGATACTCTGCGGGTGACAGCAACCTCACAAGGTATGTCGGTAGCAGTCCGCTCAGTGCGATCGACCCGATGGGATTGGCCGTCGTCAATCTCCAGAATGGGAATGCGTCAAATGGGCAAGGCTCCGGTGGAATAGGGAGTGCGCCACTCGCAGGACTGACTGAGTTTGGGGGGAATGGCCTAATCCTGGACCCTTCAACGGACTATAATCCGAGCACCTTTGATCCCGAGCTTGGAGAGCTGAAGGACTTGAATGGCCCGATTCCGCCATATGGCGGGCCAATGTTCCCTCCCCAGGTACTGAATCTTAAAAGTGAACCACAAGACGACAGGTGGCTAATTCACATGACAGGAAACTGGCGAGCAGGGATAAAACCGCTTGTGGACTGGCAAACGATCGTGCAAAACAGACGTCACTGGAACAATCTTCTTGACGCCGCAAATCGCCTGCACAAGGGTGCGATTTACACCGAGATTATTGGTATTCCGGAGTTCATTGACAAATTGAAGGCAACGGTCGATGACGGCGTTTTCTTTGCTGAGGGCAAAGCAGCGGGAACCAAGGGAACAATGAGGTTTGATGCAGAGAACAACCGGATCGAGACTAGTGGCAAAATCTCTAAGCTTACGACTAGCCTTCCTCACCTGATGAACATCGTCCACGAAACGGTCCATGCCTACAATTTTGCTAACGGATTCCATCAAGGCGACCAACGAGCGGACGAAGGGATGGCCTATGGTATTGCGGCAATAGTCACGAGCCTGACGTTGCCGACCGCATTTAGTGGCTTTGAAATGAAAATCAAGGACGGGAGGTTTGGCGCAGTCGGCTCAGCCGGAAGACGCGATGCGATTCAGGCCGCCTGGACCAACATTTGGAAGGCCGGTGGCACGGTGGACATCGTTAAGTCGCTCCACCAGGTTAATGGCCGGTACTTTACAATACCGTGGCATGGCAAGACGAAGAATTACCATCCGTTTGTTGTGGCTGACCGCGATTATCGAGAGATAGCAGACAAGGCGGGAATAAGCATTTCCTGTTCTGCGTTGGCTAACGCATATTCGGCACTTGCGGGCATTGAAGACTGTCCACTCCAATGCCCCAAGTCACTAGATGATACGCCATTTGAGTAGAGGGTGGCGACATTGTCTGTCGTCACGGATCAGGCACATACTGGAGCCCATCCAGATCTGCATGGCGCAACGACAACGCCTCTCCCCAGCTTCAATACAGATTCTGCAGCGAGACTCAGTCGTGGAAACAGAAATCGGCGAGTTAAAGCCTATCCCATCTCGGCGTCGCGGCCACTACACGCTTCGCAGTATCCTAGTCGCTACGACTGTGTTTGCTATTACGTTCGCCTGGGGGACGTGGGAACGAGACCGCCGACATAAGGAAGGTCAGGTAGCGGCATGGGTAGAACGAGAGGGAGGAACTGTTCAATACCAAGACGATTGGATCAGCAATTGGATCGGGCGCACCGTCGTTGGCGTTTCCTTGGCTGATACTCCCATAAGTGACATTACCCCCCTAAAAACTCTGAAAAACCTACAAGTCCTCAGCTTGTCGAACACGCGTGTATGCGATCTGAGTCCCGTCAGTAGGCTGCGGGGCTTGCGAACGCTCCTTGCGGTCAATACTCATGTGCTCGAACTAACGCCAATATCGACGCTAAACGCACTGGAAGATGTTCGCATTTCGGGGTCACGCGTAATCGACCTATCCCCAATTACTGAATGCAGCAACCTTCACAATCTAGAGTTCGATCGCACTGGGATTTCGGACTTGTCGCCGCTAAGAGACTTGACCACACTGGGCTCGCTTTCACTAAATGAAACAATGGTAAGCGATCTGGTTCCTCTAGCTCACATGCACCGACTTCAATCCCTCTCACTTGGAAGTACCGCCGTTTGCAATCTCTCGCCAATTTCGGCTCTACATGAGCTTCGGCACCTCTCGTTTGGGAATACGCGAGTATCCGATCTGACGCCACTGACAAATCTAAGCGAGCTCAGGAGCATTAGGATGACTGCGACGCCAGTCGCAGGCCTAACTCCACTGGCAAATCTCCCGAAGCTCCATGATTTATTCATAGACAACACGAAAATCACCTCGCTTTCACCCTTGGCAGGCCTTAGGGAAATGAAGGAGCTTCGACTTACCGACACTCACGTAGCAGATCTCTCTCCACTTGCAAAATTGTCACGCCTTGAAACTCTGTGGGGCGCCCGAACTAGGGTAAGTAGTGTCCAGCCACTACGTGGCCTAGAATCGCTGAGGTGGATTGACCTCGATGGGACATCGGTCGTTGACCTCGAGCCTCTAGCGGACCTCAGGAAGCTGCACTTTCTCTCTCTGGCAGGCACCAAAGTAACAGACGTGGCATCACTCAGGACACTAAGGAATCTTGAGATACTAAATGTCCAGGGCACGTCTGTACGTAACGTATCGCCACTATATGTGCTTCGCAATCTCCGCGTCCTCAACGTTAGGAAAACGCAGACGACGTCGAGCCAAGTACAAACGTTGCGCCAAGAATTACCCAATTGCACCATCCATGCCGACGCGTTTGCCCACGACAACGCTGCGTTGAACTGAGGGAGCGAACTGTAGAATAAAGGGGACGGGAGTCGTGTTCTTGAGTTTTCCGTAACCTCGCCGGGTGCCACAGGCTGCTTGTCGGCCAGTGCTTGCCAATCACACCGCCATCTCCTACTTGCCACTCTCTAGGTGGGTTCAAAATCACTTGATTTGGCGCGGTACTTCTGTATAGTGGTTCGTGGCTGCGGGAGGTAACGCAGTTGCTAGTGATTCCGGGGCATTCTAGCCCTGAATCTCACGCTCGTTCTTTGACAACTCAGGCGTCATGAGACCCGAGTCGTGAGACTTGAGGGTGGAGTGGAGCGTTTGCGCCGGAAAGTGGTGCCCAAGGGGTGGCATGTCCACCGGCGACGCGTTCAGCGGCTCAGCAGGAGCCTCGCCCTCCCGATACTGTGGCGTCCGCGCGTTTGCGTCACGGAGTGCCGCACGACTATGAGGCGGCATTCATCACCAACACGGTTAGCCGCAGTGGTGGAGTGTGAACAACATGGCCATGCGGGCCGAACAGATCTCGCACAACCGCCACAATGTTCCGCAAATGGTCGGGATCTGCTTCAACGTTCTTCAAACATGTTCGACACAAACCCGAACACGAAACAAACGTTGAACATTCATCGAACAACTGTTGAACATCCGTCAAACAAACGGTGAACAACGGGCGAACATTCGTGGGAAATCCTGCGAACATTCGCCGGAATGTCCGTAGAAGGAGGCCGGTTCCCAGCAAGAAAGGGCCCACGCCAAATGACGTGAGCCCTTGATGGATAGTGCGGCTGAGTGGATTCGAACCACCACGGGGTTAACCCCCACTAGGCCCTCAACCTAGCGCGTCTGCCAATTCCGCCACAGCCGCTAAAACGTCTCGCGGGCTGAGCCGCGGGGCTGTCTTAGCCGTGCTCGTTATCGAGCGAGGGAGGTGCCTGCGGTTGGGCCACAACGAGCGCGGCGGCAGGTCACCGAATGTTTGTGAATCAACTAGTTTACGTCGAAATGGCGAGCCGTCAATGCCCGGCAAACAGGGGCTGTTAGTTGCCTGCTCGCGGGAACCGCCTCGATTCTTAAGGGGTGCCGGATGGTGCGATTATCGGGCCGCGGGCGGATAGCATTTCGGGTGCCATGCACACCTCAGGATGAGCATGATGGCGTCAGATCTCATGCTCATGCCCACGTGAACGTGGACATGGCACCCAGCGGAGCCCTTCTAGAAACCGCCGCCTGCTGTGCGGCCTCGCCTGCGTCACGCACTTGCCGCGCGACTATATGGCAGGAAGACCGCCCCATAACCAGGCCTTACCTGGCCCGAAGCACGAGGACGCCACAGCCGGCCGCCGAGTCGGAGCTGGGTGGAACCGCACCTAACGAGGCGAGACGATTCGCGATCGCCTGGGCTGACCAGCGCGGTTCGTCTTCCTCCCCGGACTGCAACCCTTCGAGCAGCGTCATCCGACGAGCGATCAGGTCGTCATCGCCGGCGAATAGAATCAACGACTCACCCGGGGCTAGCGGAACGGTTTCTTCGTCGGCCGTGGCAGCAAGGTCATGCCAGGTGAACTCCCCTGCCCTGTGGATAAGAGCAAGCGGCGAACCGGTCGCGGTGTAGCGAACCAGTGGCACTTCGGGCTCGACGTGTAGACCGACGAAGGTCGGCAGGCTAGCCGCCGTTAGGGTGGTGGAATCGGAGGCATTCGCGGGCTGCATTCCTTGGCCGAGGCTGTGGGCCGTGGTCGCCGAGGCGTCGGCTCGCCAGCAGCTTCGGACCTCGACTGCTTGCATGGCGGCAGCGAGGCTAGGGTCTCCCAAGCTGCCAAGGATAAGGTCAAGCGATTCACCGTTGCCGGCTCGCCAATCGAAAAATTGAGCGGCAGGAATCTCACCATCGCGGGACGTCACAACACAGCCGGCAATCTCCCAACCTTCGACCATCGGTGCGACATTCGGAGTCGCCAGCTGTGCGATCTCGGCAGCCGAGGCAAGCTCGTGCGTGGCGTGACGGTTCTGGGTCCCTTCGCGAAGCAACATGTCTCGCTCAAGATCACTGGCGATTCGCCCTGCGAGGATCTCCGCCAGGTTCGTCTCTTCTTCGCTGAAATCGCGAGCTGTCGTGGAGTACAGCCAGAGGGTGCCAAGAATGGTGGTCGGTGTTGAGATCGGTACGCAAACGGCCGCGGCACATCGCTCCGGGACCTGCCAGGTGTCGAACAGCAGATTGTCTTCTAGCACAACGGCGTGACCTGCCAGGGCTTCCAAGTCACCAATGGCCCCGGCCAGTGGTCTTGGTGGATCGGCGAGTCGGGATTTCGGCAGACCCCACATGCTGCGAAGCTTCAATTGGCTGGTCGCATCATCGAGCAGATAAACACCGGCGGCTTGACACTTAAGCGACTGGGCTCCGCCTTGGAGGACAGCCGAAAGGCGTTCTGCGAGTTGCGCCGATTCGGCGCGGTGCGGTACGACAGGCACGCAAGCAGCCAATTCTGCTTCACGCTCGGTTAGCGCGGCCGTCGCCTGTAGCTTGGTGGAAATCATCTCAGACAGGCTCTCAACGAGCTCCTGGGTGGCGAGATCGGCTTCGGAGAAAGGCGTGGCTCCCTTGCCTTGCAATCGCGCGATGCAAAGCTTGCCTGGGGAAGTACCAACGTTCGAATAAACCGGAGCTGACCAATCTAGCGGAGACTCATCCGCCCCGCTGTCCGAATCAAGGAAACGGAGCGTGATGCCGGTAGCGGTACTGAAGGCGCGACAAAGACGATCCATATCCGCGCGATCGTTGCCCTCACCAATATCCAGGGAGGGTTGCGGAGACGGCTGAAAGACCTTGAGATAACTCGACGACGATGCAGGCACGGTAGTCACACGTAGGGTGGGGAGTTGATTGGTTCTCGATCCCCTCCCTGAGACTGGCCGCATGATCGGCGCAAGTGGCGAGGGCCGCCGGAACTTCGCAACCGCGAAAAGAGCACGCCGCACCGCATCCACCCCAGCATTCCCTGCCGGCAGAGCTTAGCATCGGCGCACTAGGGCGGCCGGCTTAAGGGCAGTTGGGTAGACGTTGCGGAGAAGGCTGAGTTTGCAGCCGAATAGTCGTCATAACCGAACCAGGACGAACGACGCGGCATCGACGAATCTCAATCGATGCCGTGCTAGTCCGGTTTCTTGTCGCCTAGCCAGGCTTTCAACTCAGTTAGGCGTTCGGGGCGCAATGGAATCATCGCGGCGGCCCTGAATCCCCGTTTGCGAGCCGATGTCAACGCCTTGCGGGCATTCACCATGTCGTCACGACATCGGTATGCCAGAGCCAGATGAAAGTGCGTGTGAGCTGTGGCTTCTTCTTCTGCACGTAGGAACCCGCGGGAATAGGTTGGGTTTGCGTCCATTGAGGTTGCCTCGGTTAACGCTTCGAGGGCTTCATCACATTCATCTCTGGCAAGATGCACGACGCCCTTGGTGTCGAGCAAGCCGACGCTAGGACCGAGCAATTCAATCGCCTTGTCAATGAGTTGGAGCGCTTGATCTAGCTCCTCGCCACGTGCCGCAAACAGATAGGCCAGGTTATTGGCAATCTCACCCTCCTCGGCCTCAGTGCGATCGTTGCTCCCCAGGAGATCTTGGAGCTGAGCAATAGCTCGCTCTTCTTCCCCCAGCACGATGAACAACTCCGCCTCGATCATGGCGATTCGAACGCCAGCGGGTCCGCCTTTCTGCTTCGCTTTCTTGAACCACCCAAGAATTTCTTCTTTCTGTTGGCTGGAAACCTGCGGTTGCTTACGGACAGCGAGGAGGCCAATACCGCAGGCGTAGTCAACATTCCCGGACTGCGCCATTTGTCGGGCAATGCTCAATGCGTCCTTAACTCTGCCCCGACTTGCCAGGTACTTGGCTAACGTCACCAGTCGAATCGGTTGCTCTCTCGCAAGCCGACGAAAAGCCTCTTCCGCTTCTTTATGCAGTCCCAATTCATCGAACAGGCGGGCCGCAAACAAGAGCGATCGCGCCGACTCGGCGGACGTCTTTTGCTTAGGAATAATCGAATTGACCGTGTTTGTCGCGGACTTCGTATCGGGCGTCTTCTTGGCCATATGCATCTTGGCGGCCAATCGGATCGTGCGTTCGTCCTTGGGGGATGTACGGCTAAGATTGCTGATATAGTGGTTCGCCTGGGACAATTCATTGCGATCCAACAACATCGTTGCAAACTGAATCAGAAGTTCTGTTTTTTGCTCCGCCGTCCGCCGGTCCCGACGTTGTCGTGCCGGATCGATCAGCAGATCCAGTGTGGTTCGACTGCGTGTCCAGGCCTCGGCGTCACTGGTGCGAGCATCCTGAAATTGCAAACGGGCAAGCAGGCGAACAAAGTCGAAATCCAGCGCTGACGCGTCCTGCTGCCGAACCTGCTCAATGAGATCGATGGCTTGTCGTTGGTAGCGAGGCTCGGGCCGAGTCGAAAGAACCTGGGCTTTAACAAGAGTGTCTTCAACGCTGTTCGAGGATGCCTTGCGGTTTTCTTCAACCAGGGCCACCGCCGCAAGAAAATCAGCGTGACGCCTCGTTCTGAGCAACTCTCCTGCTTTACGACGTCGTGCCCAGGCGATGTGATTACGTGTGTAACTATTCTCTTTTCCGGAGAACGCGAGCATCTCGTCCAAGACTTGGACGCCATCTGCCTCTCGTCCCGTACGAATATACTGGTCGGCTAAGCCTCGCAGAGCGGCAAGATCGCCTGGCGTCTCAGTTAGGACCGCTTTAAGGTAATGCTCCGCCTTAGCGACATCCTTAAGGCGAATGTAACATTCGGCCAAGGTTCGGTACCCTGAGGCCCCCGACAGTTCCTTCTCCCCGTTTTCCAGCAGTTCGCGTGCAGCCGCCTCATCCTTCCTTGAGTCGACGAAGAATCGAACAAGCAAGAGCCATGTGCCTGGCACCTCTGGCTCAGCGGCAAGCGCCGCCCGAAACGACGATTCCGCTCGATCAAGAAGCGCCTTGGATTCCGGGTCGTCGCCGAGTCGCTCGGACGCCCTGCGCAACATCTCCCCAATTTCGATTTGCAACATCCAATCGGAGTCGTCAACGGCCAACTTATCGATGGCTTCAACAATCTGCTTTGGGTTGTGCCCGCGAATGGCAAGAAGCATCGCCTGGAGACGCGCCAGGCCAGGCGTTCCTTCAGGAATTCCGTCAAGAATGTCCGCCGCAGCGGTGAACTCGTTGCGGCTGATGCGTAGACCGGCCAGATGAAGCCTTAGCGAAGCGTCATTGAGGCCCTCGTCTTGGGCTCTCTCGTAATCAGCCAACGCACCATCTAAATCACCTTGAAGTTCTCGAATATAACCGCGTAGGTGATACAACGTGCCCCACGTATGGCGATCCTTCAGGGCCTCTTCGACGAGTGACAGCGCTTGGTCTAGATAGGCCTGCGTTTCCTTTTCGGAGGGTGGATTCTTCTTGTCCTGCGACAGGCTGGTCAGATATTGAGCACGGCCGTACTTCCAGACGGCGTCTTCACGAGTTAGAGCCGCTTCAATCGTATCGAGTGCGGCTAACATTCCTTGTTTATCGTCAGCCTGACGCGCCAAATCAAAAAGTTGCCGCAGCGTAAATTTGTCACTCGGTTCCAGTTCGGCAGCGTTCTTCCAGCATCTCTTTGAATCCTCCATCCCGGCGTCGCCAGTCTTGGCAAAAGCGCTACCCAATTGAATCCAGGCAGTTGCCCGCTCGCCGTACGGCAGATCCGGGATGCGACTCTCAAGTTCTCGGAGCTTTTCGAGCGAATCGTTGTCGCTGGCGAGCATTTTCTTGCTCACCAAAATATTGGCGTGTTGCGTGATGATTCCTTGTGAATCTCCGTGCGTACTGCGCATCTTCTCGAGCGATTCAATCGCCTCATGGGGACCGACTTGGCTGAGCATGGCACCAACGTACGTGTAATAGTTACTCCGCCAGACTGTCAACGCACGTTCGCGTTGGTCGCCCGACATGTTGTTGATCGCGTCCCCATATAGTGCAAGTGCTCGTGCCCAAAGGTCACGGGCCTGCGCCTGCTTGTCTTCTGCGTCACTTTCCAGAATTCTATTGGTGCGATCAGACACCTTGAGCCAGAAGCCTATCGGGGCCGCAATCCAATCTTCGGGCTCACCCTCAAGCTCCTCTGGTTTCAGCTCCGATTCCTCCTCCGCATCCGTGAGAAAGTCATCGGTACTTCCTCCCGACAATCGCACGAATCGCGCGATCAGGGAGCTGATACCCTCGGGCACCTTCTCACCGCTACGGCGCTGCAGGATTCGACTACGCAGAAGTGCTTTCGCTTCGATCAGACGTCGCAGTTTCAGCAGAGCGTTAACACGCCCAATAAAGAGGTCATCGCTGTTGGCCAGGCTCGGATTCTTTGCCAACGTCTCATAGATCTCTAGCTGCCGGTCCCATTCACGAGTATGCCCGTAGCAAATCGCCAAGCTTCGATCAACGGCTTCGCGCAGGGTGTCGTTTCGCACAACGACCGGCGCGACCCGGCGCAGCCGGCGAGATGCCTCTGCCCAGCCACGTTTACACATTGGCAGGCAGGCCTCGGCGACCGCAATCACGTCGCTCTCGGCTTGCGTCGACTTCAGCTTGGCAATCGTCCTACGGAGTCCGTCGCTATCACGGGTAGTGATCTGGAGCAAGCACTTTCGCCAGAGCAGCTCCACGTTCGTCGGCGCGTGCTTCAATCCAGCCTCGACAATCGCCATCGCCTCGTCTTCTTTTCGCTCGGTCTGAAATATCCCTGCCAGCTGGAGATGCCCTAGGACCGATTCAGGATTTACCTCGAGCGCCGCGCGAAGCGATACTTTTGCCGCCTCTGGATCGCCAGCAGCAATGTCCAAATCGGCGAGCGTGAGCAGGGCGTCGCCATTTCGAGGGTCGAGCTCCACCGCCTTGGTTATGTCCGCTCGGACAGCATCCAAATGCGTTACGATATCCGATCGTCTATTGAACTTAGGAGGATATGCCTGGCGGTGCCGTCCTCGATGAAGAAATGCTCTCGAAGCGATGCTTCGATCTTCATGCTCTTTGTTGACACGTACCATCTCTTCAATCACCAGGGTCGCCAGCGCAGTGGATTCCCCCTTCTCCTGCAGATAGTCGGCAAGCAAGGCATAGGCATCAACATGATGAGGATCAAGAGCGGCATCCTCGTCGAATTCGCGGCCCTTCTTCGTCTTTGGCATCAAGCCGACAACACGCGATAGATACACATCGGGACTCTCGGTAGCCGAATCGATTTCAAGATAGTACGTACATTGTCCCGCCTTGTAGAACAGGTCAGCGTCACTGGGCGCCAAGAGGATATGTGGCTTGATGTACGAGTATGCATCCTGCATCTTGCCTGCTTCAACGAGAACGTTGATAAGCTTCCGTTCCAGCTCCTGTTTCTTTTCAGGTTCGTCTGACGAAAGTCGAGCTGCCTTCTCAAGCCTGCCTCGCGCTGTGCCCAAGTTAGAGGTCGTGCGTCCGTCCTTCGCCAGGAAGACCTCTGCCGCAATCATCGCTGCCCGCTGCTCGTTAGCAAGATCGCTAGGATTTTCGCGCAGATACTTTGCAAGTTCATTAAGCGCCTCTGGCAGCTTGCCTGCGGCTTCTGCCTTGTTCGCGGCATCAAGCCACATCTCCTCCGTCCGCTTGACATTATTGTCGTGCAGAAAATGGATACCGATGGCGGCCAGGCCAACGGGAATCAGCAGGAGTGCCAGAAATTTCAGATTGAGTCGCTTCATTGTTCCGTAAATTCCACTTCTCGGATGTTCCAAGATCGAGGGGGGCAATTTGTCTGTGTCTAATTCTAGGTTCACCCCGCTGCGCAGGGAGACGTTTGCCCGCAATGGGCAGCAAATCCAAGGAACCAACTAGCCTCGCCGAGTGGCCGGGCTACGTCCAGTGCGGTGTTCCTTGAAAGGCAGGAACGCGTGGCAGCAGCGGGGCTCGACCAGTCAAGACACGCGTCTCCTACTCCTGGCATCACACGCGGATCCCGCAACACCGTCAAATTCATCCTATTCAGTTCATCATACGTGTCAACGAATCGTCGCCTACCGTCTGGCTCGCGTCACCGACCACCCCTTCTCACTAAACGCCCCCTTCTCACCAGACACCAGAGGGGTAATTCCAGTTTCGCCATCTATCGACTGCTAGTTTGCTGGCAATGCTTTATTGTCCTAAAATATAGGATTCCCGGCTCACGCAGGCCAGCTGGCCATCACTTCGAAGAGCCAACATAAGTGAAACGCAAGGACCGCCCCGGCGAAGCCAGAGATGACGGCAATTCTAGGTATATCCGCATTTTACCACGATTCGGCCGCCGCGTTGATCGTGGACGGGGACATCGTCGCTGCCGCTCAGGAGGAGCGGTTTACTCGAAAGAAACACGATCACCGGTTCCCACAGAACGCCGTAGAATACTGCCTTTCGGAAGCCGGACTGACGCCCAAAGATCTCGATTTTGTCGGCTTCTACGACAAACCGTTTCTCAAATTCGAGCGACTATTAGAAACGTACCTGGCGTATGCTCCTTCTGGCATTCGCTCATTTTTCATGGCGATGCCACTTTGGTTCCGTCAGAAGCTGCATTTGCCGAGGGAAATGTCCAAGGCACTCGGCGGGGAATATAAGAATCGGTTCATCTTCACGGATCACCACGAGTCCCATGCCAGCAGCGCCTTTTTCCCATCGCCCTTCGAGGAGGCGGCTGTCCTCACGCTCGACGGTGTTGGAGAGTGGGCGACAACCAGCTACGGCGTCGGCCGCGGCAATCGCTTGGAACTCACCCACGAATTGCACTTCCCGCATTCGATTGGGCTGCTCTACTCGGCGTTTACCTACTTCACCGGATTCCGTGTAAATTCTGGCGAGTACAAATTGATGGGGCTCGCTCCCTACGGCGAACCGAAGTACGTCGATCTGATGCTGGATAAACTGCTCGACCTCAAGGAGGACGGGTCGTTTCGTATGGACATGTCGTACTTCAACTACTGCCAGGGCCTGACCATGACGTCGCCCGAGATGGACCGCCTGTTCGGTCGGCCTCCTCGAAGAGCAGAGTCGGCCCTAACTCAGGACGACATGGATATTGCGGCGTCGATCCAGGTGGTAACGGAAGAGATTATGCTTCGCTGTGCCCGCCACGTTCATCAGGAAACGGGCATGAAGAACTTGTGCCTGGCAGGTGGCGTCGCGCTCAACTGCGTGGGGAACGGAAGGATCCTGCGTGACGGCCCCTTCGAGAACGTCTGGATTCAGCCAGCTGCGGGAGACGCCGGCGGCGCGCTCGGCGTGGCGATGTTTATCTGGCACCAACTGCTGGACAATCCACGAACGGTTGACGCGGTCGACAGCCAGCATGGGTCGTTGCTCGGCCCCCAGGCCGCAGACAGCGACGTTCGCGCCTTCCTCGAAGAGCAGCAGGCACCGTACCGCCATTTTGAAGACGAGGATGAACTCTGCGACTACGTTAGCGATCTTCTGGCAAGCGAGAAGGTTGTCGGCTGGATGCAAGGGCGAATGGAGTTTGGTCCTCGTGCGTTAGGAGGACGTAGCATCCTTGGGGATGCTCGCAGCCGACAGATGCAGTCGGTCATGAATCTAAAGATCAAATTTCGAGAGTCGTTTCGGCCGTTTGCACCTTCGGTGTTACAGGAACGCGTTGACGAGTACTTCGAGATGCGACCGCAGGAACCAAGCCCGTACATGCTATTGGTTGCTCCGGTTCAGGAAAGCAAACGTCTTACCATCGAAGGTGAGGACGCTGCTCGCCAGGGACTCGACAAGCTCAAGTCCATTCGCAGCGAAGTGCCGGCAATTACGCACGTCGACAATTCGGCACGTGTTCAGACGGTGGACCAGGACCGTAACTCGCGGTACCACAAGCTGATCAAGAGCTTTGAGAACAAAACAGGCTGTCCAGTCGTCATTAACACCAGCTTCAACGTGCGAGGTGAGCCAATCGTACTTGGGCCCGAAGACGCGTACCGATGCTTCATGGGCACCAATATGGACGTGCTTGTGATGGAGAACTGCGTCGTACTCAAGGAAGAGCAGCCCAACGCACAAGAACACGATGTCGACGAGTATCTAGCCCAGTTCCAGCTAGACTAGCAAAGCGTTTAGAGGTAGTTCCCATGGGAATGATCGAAATCAAAAAGGATTTTTCCGACCGCGAGCTAATGCTATTTGGCCCGCTAATGGCGGTATTCGCCGGGCTACTCGGTTGGCTACTCGGCTATCAGCTTGGGTCGCCCAATGTGAGGTACGGAATCTGGGGTGCGGCCGCATTGCTGATCGTCGTGTACTACGCCGCCTCAGGTCTGCAACTGGCCATATACCGCGGGTGGCTCTACGCCGTGGCCCCCATCGGGTGGGTCGTATCGCACGTCCTTCTGGCAGCCATCTATTACTTGCTCCTGACGCCGATAGGGCTTCTAATGAAGGTATTCGGCTACGATCCGATGCGCCGCAAAATGGACCGGGCTGCCAGTAGTTACTGGGTCGTCCGAGAGCCTAAGCGCGACAACTCCAGCTACTTCAAGCAGTTCTAGGATTCCGCCATGACAGAAGATTCCACGTCGAACGAACAAAACTCCGCGAGCGACTTTGCTGACGCGGCACAGCAAGGACAGGATGGTTTCTTTCGGGAATTCCTCGATTTCTTGCTGCACAACAAGAAGTGGTGGATCACTCCGATTGTTGTCGTCCTGCTCGGAGTTGGTGCCCTGGTCATGCTCGGTGGCACTGCCGTGGCTCCGTTCATCTACACACTTTTCTAAACGAAGAGTCGTGTCCGACGTGTCGGAAACCTGTGTTCCGAACTGGTCGCTCAAGGCGAATCTTATATGAAATCTAGCAAACGACTTGCAGTCTGCCTCGCTATTCTTGCGCTAGTTGCGGCTGGCGGTGTCTTTGCATATATCCTCAATGAAAAGAGCGATTCGCAACTCGTCGCTTCGCCCCTGACAACTTCGCGTTCAAGCAAGCTTGAAACGGAGCGTGCTCGGCTGTTGGATCCCAGGCAGGACGGCTGGCATACGGAAGCGCTATCGGACAAAGCAACCGAACTCCTCAAGATCATCGCCAAGCAACTTGCCAAAGAAGACAAGCTCAAGCCCGCCAAGCTAGCCTCGTTCGTCGCCCAGGACTTTGTGTGCGGCCCCCTGGCTCCCAAGGAGTCCAAGATTGCATTCCAGGGAGAACAGGTCACTGTTCGCCGACCGGCTGCAGGAAATGCCACGGACGCGCCGAACTCGCAGCACCATGGCGTGGATGGCCTAGCCGACGCACTTCGCTCGTGGGCAGCGAGTCTTGGCGGAAGCTCCGCTCCATCGATGCAAGTAAAGGTGTTCTCGATCGATGTATCATCGAACACGGCAACCACGCGAGCCTACGTTCAAGCGAGCGCGAACACAGACACTGGATTCATTCAGCACGACGCGACCTGGAAATGCCATTGGATGCTGAGTGCCAATGACGATGGCGATCTTCATGTGGCGACTCTCAATAAGATTGAAGTCGAAAGGTTCGAAGAATCGATCTTGGATCGCGGCTCGCCTGGACCGATGTTTGCTGACTTCACTGAATTCGGCGTCGGCGATGTCCCCAGCTTTCGCGAGCAACTGCAATTAGGCAACGGATACTGGAACCAACGGCTGGATCTTTCGCTGGGAATTGGGATACGGGAATTCCGCGGATTCGCAGTTGGCGACGTTAACGGCGACCACCTTGACGATATCTACGTTTGCGAGCCGGGGGGCCTGCCGAACCTCTTGTATGTCCAACGTGAGGACGGACGATTCGAGGATGTCTCTAGGGATGCCCACGTAGACTATCTCGACCAATCTAGCTGCGCCTTGTTCGCCGATCTCGACAATGACGGCGATCAGGATCTAGTCCTCTCCTCAATGACAGCAATTGCCATACTTTCCAATGATGGAAAAGGTGCATTTGCGCCGCGTGCCCTTTTACCAGGCGGCCGCGCATTTCAACCCACGGCGATCGATTACGACAACGACGGCGATCTCGATTTCTACATCGGGATGTATGAGATGTTCGGCGATGAGGAAGGTGCCGTTGCTGGAATCCCCATCGCTGTCCCCTATCACGACGCCAACAACGGCAAACCAAACATCTTCTACCGTAACGACGGCAACTGGAGGTTTACCGACGTCACGAAGGAAGTCGGACTGGATCAGAACAACCATAAATTCACATTAGCGGCGGCCTGGGTCGACTACGATCAGGACGGCGATCAGGACCTGTACGTTACCAATGACTTCGGACGCAATAATCTGTACCAGTTTGACAGTAGCACTAAGAAGTTCCAGGACGTTGCCGCACACGCTGGCGTCGAGGACATGAGCACAGGCATGTCGGCAAGCTTCGGAGATTACAATCGTGACGGCTGGCCCGACCTGTACATCTCCAACATGTGGTCGTCTGCCGGAAATCGAATAACCTATCAACGGCAATTCCGCGACACCACCGGCAGTGACGTCAAACATCACTACCAATACTTGGCACGCGGAAACTCGCTCTTTGAAAACTCGCAGGATGGCCGTTTCCGCGATGTCAGCCAAGAAGCCGGGGTACTTATGGGCCGCTGGGCCTGGGGATCACTTTTCACCGACCTGAACAACGATGGGTGGGAAGACCTTGTCGTCGCCAACGGCTACATCACAGGCGCCCGTACAACTGACTTGTGAAGTTTCTTCTGGCGACAGGTCCTGTCGCGTCACCCAAGCACCCATAAGGTTGTGAGTTCACTTCCCGAACTAGCTCGGGCCAATTTTGAGCTGTCCCGCCTGGCACGGATGGGAGAGTCTCTAAGCGGGCGAGAACGGAATTGCTGTTATCTCAACACCGGTGGCGCAGGCAAACGATTCGCCAATGTGTCAGCCATTACAGGGTTTGACTACCCGGATGACGCCCGTGCGGTAGCCATGGTTGACTGGGACCGTGACGGAGACCTCGACGCCTGGCTTAGCAATCGGACCAGCCCACGAATTCGCCTGCTGCGTAATCAAGGCAAGAGCAACAATCACTTCTTGGCGATCAAACTCGAAGGCCGAACGTGCAATCGCGACGCCATTGGAGCGACCGTCGAGGTCGTACCTGCCGCCGAATCGGGCTCGGAGGAGGTAGAACCGGATACAACACGGCGCCTCGTAAAGACGTTGCGAGCGGGAGAGGGCTTTGCCTCGCAGTCAAGCAAGTGGATCCATTTTGGACTGGGCAAGGTAGAACAGGTCGAAAAGGTGATCGTGCGTTGGCCCGATGGCCCCGAAGAAATCTTTCGCGACGTTAAATGCGATCATTGGTTTCACCTGGTCCAGGGCACCGGGATTGCGACCGAGTGGACTCCGCCGCAGCCCGCCTTCCCTGCGGCCCCACCAGTCCTCAAGCCCGCCGAGGCAGCAAACGCCATTCGAACAGTCGTAGCGCACCCTGCCCCACTACCACGTTTGCCATACCAGACGCTTCAGGGGGAAACGGCAACCCTCGGCGGACCGAAACCGACACCCACTGTTGTAACATTCTGGACGAGCGACTGCCGAGCTTGCCAGGCCGAATTACGGCACATCGGCCAAGAAGAAGATCGTATTCGCCAACACGGATTAGACATTATCGCGATCAACGCCGACAAGGATGTCATCGCGAGTGATGCCGTACCGGCGAAGAGCGTTACTGCGATTCGAGATAGACTCAGAGAGTTGCGATTTCCCTTCAAGGCGGGCACGGCCTCGACGCCGCTTCTCGACAAGCTCTACATTGCCCTCGACCAGCTGTACGCTCGCGACGTCATTCCAGCGGTTCCGTTGACGTTGTTGCTCGACCAATCGGGTGTCATCAAAGTCGTATACCAAGGACGCGTCGAGCTAGAACAGTTGATTTCCGATCTCGACCTCTTATCTCTTTCGGGCGTCGATTTGCGCAACGCCGCCTCTGGTCGCCCAGGCCGATGGCTGTTGCCCCAATATCGGGAAGACAGTCACATTGCATCAATCGCAGATGCCCTTGGAACCCAGGGCTATGACGTCGCCTCCTCGGACTACTTGCGCAATAATCAACAAACCGCTCAGGCCGACCCTCGTTACATGCAGGCTCTCGTCTCGGTGGGGATCGGGCAGCTCGAAAGAGGAGAATTGAGCGAAGCCGAAGCCACGCTTCGCCAGGCACTTGAGATAGCTCCCGAGAACATTCATGCGCTATCGGGTCTTGGACGTGCTTTGACCTACCAAGAAAAGTACCAAGAAGCGATCGAGATTCACCGAGCCGCCCTCAAGATTCGACCACGTGATGTTCGGACATTGGTCACTCTCGGCATGTCATTGCAATTTGACAATCAAGCCGAGGAAGCTGTGGCGATCTATCGCAAGGCCATCGAACTACAGCCAGATCACGCGTTGGCGAATCTCTATCTAGCCAAGCACCTTCGATACAATGGGAAAACGAGCGAAGCGATCCCCTACCTGCGGCAGGCGGCAGCGAGTTCCCCCAATTCATCCGAAGCTCACTATGAACTTGGTCTTGCCATTCTCGACGAGGGGCAACTGGAGGAAGCCCGTGAGCACCTAGAAAAAGTTGCCGGCGATAAAAACGTCAACCAGTTCGTCGCTCGAATGAACAACCGCTCCTGGCTGCTTGCTTCTCGTGCCGAGGCTCCTGCTGATGACCACCAGAAGGCGATCGTCCTTGGCAAGATAATTTGCGATTTGACCAACCACGAGCAACCCGCTCTGCTTGACACACTCGCGGTCGCGTATGCAGCCACCTTGCAGTTCGATAAAGCCATCGAACTCGAGGAGAAGGCAATGAAATTGGCCAACCAACGGGTGGAGACTCGCGGGCTTTTGGATGGCATCGAAGCACGCCTGGAGCTGTTCCGCAACGAAAAGCCCTACGTTGAGAAGCCACAATCCCCCTGAGACGCCATCTCGTCCGGCTCCGAATTACTCCTCCAGGAACACTTCGCGATCATTCCGTCTTCCTCGGAGACGATCAAAGACGGACTGATTCAACGCTCCCTGGGCATTCTGCAGCGCCGCCGGCTTTGCAGCGTCTCCGCCTTCGCGTTGGAGTTTACCCCAAAGCTCCATCACTGCTTTCTGCGCGGCTCGGCGTTTTTCTGGCGGATCCATGAAATCGTACTCGATGTCCGCAAAACCATCGATCTTGGCAAGTGATCGATGAGCCGTGCTCCGAACGACGTGATAGGGGTCATCCAGGAGTTGCGACAAGAAGGGAACCATCCATCGGCCCCCAGACTTAGCCCGTGCAGGATCCCATCCCATGCTCCAAGCGATCAAGGATCTCTGACCGGCATCCCCCATCAACGCCCACAGCACGGAAGCCGCAATGTCCTGTTGGTCCGACACCAACTCAGGGGATTCCTGGCCGTACCAGTCAGTGAGATGCTTGGCTGTCCAACCCAATGTCTCGTCGAGATGACAAAGATTGCACGCATTCGGACGCCCCACCGGATGCAAACTTTCTTGCACACTAGGATTGCTCACCGTATGACTACGCATTGCCTTCATCACACCCCAAGTAGTATGTGGCATATGGCAGTTGTAGCACCGACTTCCTGCCGAATCGACGGAATGATGCGTGTGAGCCTCGATAGCGTCGTCCGCAACGTACTCTTTGTGGCATTGCGTGCAAGCGTGGTCGTTCTGCCGACCGGGTCGATTCGAATCCATCGCGAACTTTAGCTGGTCATTCGCCCACTCCTTTACCGGCCGGGGATCATCCTGACTCTGATGCAATTGATGACAGGAAGTGCAGGTCATCTGCCGCGATGGATCATCGTGATTGAAGCAGGGCGTTCCCATCAGCCCGTTGTACTCTCGTCCTGACACACGGAGCATGCCGTCGGGCCAGTATTGCTTGTCTCCTGACTCAACGACGCTTCGGTGTTTGAACAGATCGTCACCCGGACGATACGGAAACCCATTCATGACCCAGTACTGGAAATCCTTTTGTGTTTTGTAGTCCAGTGCGCCATGACAAGATCCGCAGACTTGTGCCGATCGAACGGGCGTCAGCTTGTCCGGATGAACGATGGCAAGATCGTCCGCATTAGCCGATACACTATCAATATGTGCGGCTCCCGGACCGTGACACGATTCGCAAGAGATACCGAACTCGGCGACGTGGGTATCCATGTTCTCGCCGTCGTAAATCCGAGGTCGAGGATGTGTCGCATGACATCGGTTGCACGTAACGTTCCAAGCCCCGGCTCGATTGAAATCATGATAGAATCCGGGAGGGTGCAGGAACTGAGCTGCCAGCGGCATCCACCGAGAATCATCAATTCTAAACAGGGCCGGAAACACCTCCAAAGCGCGCGTGTTTCCACTCGGTAGCCAATACGCCTGGAAATGATGGGAACCGGTCGTCATCAAAAATGGTTTGTCTACCGGCGGAGAATCCTTGGCTGTGAGATCGTGAATCTTTACACGGAATTCATCGTCCTTCCGATAGAACTCGTATCGCTTATTTTCGATCTCGATTTCCGTACCGTCGAAGTCACCCACGACCGCTGACGGTCCAGCAAGCTGCGTCATGGATCGGTGGTAGGAGGCATGCCACTTGTCAAATTCGCCTTCATGGCAGCTTCGGCACGCCTCGGACCCGACGTAACCATCCTTGCGAACGACGATGGGCCGATCCGTTGCGGTGTCAACGTCCGAGGCGGGCACACCACCTTTCGCCGAGCCAGCCACCTGCTGATCTGAATCGTCTGTGGAACAAGATGGCAGCAGTGAAGAAAGCGCGACCGCAATACACAACTTTAGGCCAGCGACTTGGAAAGGACGGAGTAGCGTCATCGGCTGAATGTCCAGATCGAGGAAGAGAGACTAGCACGAGCACTTGCCTTCATCGAAAGCGCCCGCCCAGGCGGACCAGCTTCCCTCACTCTAAACCAGTACCGAGTATCTGGCAACAACTTCCGTGTCCGCCAGCCACCGTCAGCAGGTCGAGAGCCACCGAAATCGCGTTCCAGGGCAGCAGTAGAGATGATGTGCCCACCTACGGCACACCAACCGCACACATTTGCCGCCAGTCGGTCGGCTACCAAGATCGACTAGAACTCTTCTCGAACGGGGCAGGAATGCCTACGACTCGTCACCCGCAGCTCCGGCCTTTGCATCGTCGCTCAAGACCTTAGCGCGAATTTTTTCAATCGGTTCACGACGCTCCGACGGCGTCATATAGAAGCGATAGCCGAACTCGTCAAAGGACATTCCAAGCATCTTCTCGAGATTGATCTGTGCGAACATTCGATTAGCCATGATCTGATCGTCAAGGCTGTTGAGAAGATCATCGAGTGCCCATCGCGCGTTCGCCTTGCAAAGCGATTCAATCGCTACCAGGCGGGTCGGGCCATGGTAGCTGCGAAGCCATCCAAGGCCGACTTTGCCGTCCCTCTGAGGGTAATTGCTGGCCAGCGTTTCTTCTTCAACCACGGCAGCATCTGACTCTTCTGCTCGATACCAATCCTTCAGGTGCTTGACTGTCCAGTCGATCGACTCATCTAAGTGGCAAAGATTGCAGGCATTGGGTTGATTACCACCTAGCATCTCCTTGTCCGTGGGACTGAAGATCATGTGCGTGCGGGTTAGGCCGTCGCGTCCTTCCACCACCTTTGGCATGTGACAGTCCATACAATGGCTGCCGGCTGTGCCCGTCTTGTGATGTGTGTGCGCGTCTACGAAGCCTGAATCTTCAAACTCCTGATGGCAGGTGATACATCGGGCATCCTGCTGCTGGGGCGTTTCGATCAGCGCCTCACCTGTTCCCTTGTGAGGATCGTGGCACTGCACGCAAGTCAGCTGTCCATGCGTTGCGGTACTTCCGTCCTTCGCGAGATAGCAATGGCCGCGACTCGCGTCGGTCGCGGCAGCCCCATGCCAGGTCGACATTCCGTTTGCATACAGCGGCCTCGCGTCGGTGTGACAGCGGGCACACATGAAGTTGACGTTGTCCGCGTTGTTACCCCAAATTCGCTTCTTGGCAACTTCAAGCGGCTCCTCCTTCTCCAGTTTGCGAGTAATGAGCAGCGGGCTAACCGGGAAGTAATGTGTCGGTCTGGCGTTGACTCGCTTACCATCATCGATGGACGCCGTTGTCGCATGCTGCAAGCAACCGTGATGACACGCTTCGCAGGAGATATTGGGACTCGTTGAGCCAACTTCAACGGAGACGTTGTCCATTTCGGCCAGGATCTCCTTGATCAACTCATCCGGGGTGTCCCGCAGTAAAGAATTGGGACTCACAATATTTTGGTGATTTTCCTGCATGTACGGACCAAGCAGGAACCCAAGCGGCCGATTCGCGTGATGAACGATGCGATCTTTGCCACTATCGGAAATCATCCAGTCGCCGATCGGTCGCGTCGTATGACACAGGGCACAGTTCTTCTCGAAATTGACAAGGAATCCCTCGGCACCAAAGGGATCGGCTCGTTCATCGTCCGGGACCGCAACGCCACCTGGATGAATTGGTGGAATCCATTGGCCCTTCTCGACCCAATAATTGAAGGGCAGTTGAATCTCCTTGACCTTGAACAGTCGCTCGTTTGCCCTGGGACCGACGATTAGTTTTCCCGAATAAGCCTGCACTTTACGGCCACCGAGAGTACCAGTTACCTGATAAACTCGCCGTAATCCGTCACGCTCCAGCTGCATCAAGAAGGCATCTCCATCTCGGATGAATCTCGCCTTGCCACCGAGATATTCAATAGATGCGTTCTCCGAGAAATCTCCTTTAACGGTCTCGGGGGTCGCCTTAGCGTAACTAATAGTATGATGGCTTGCGGACCAATGATCGTGTACATCCGAATGACATTTCTTGCACGTGTCGGAGCCAGCGTAGTCGACGCTTCGAATATTCGTGGCGTCCCCTGAGTCGGCTCGTAGACGAGCCACTTCCGGATCGAGTGCATCCCAATACTGCGCCACGACCTGATTGGGATTGGCCGGGTTTAGTTGAGCAAACTGTCGCGTCTTATGTTGCGACGGATCATCCCCAGCGACCGGTTTGTTACCCTCTCCTCCAGAAAAATACGTCAGGAAGAAAGCAATGATCAGGCCTACACTGATGGCAAAAATAGCCACCGATGCCCCATTTTTCTTCAGCCACGAACCGGGTTCTTGGCCGCCTTGCCGCGAAGGGTTGCTATCCGACTTTTCCACAGTAGAGTCCCGCTGGTAGAAGCTAATTTGAGAAGTGCGATGGGCTTGTATGCTGGCCATTAACCAATAGGCAGCATACAGTTTAGTGTAAGCCAACCAAGGTAAATTCGCAAGATTTCTCCAGCGTTAATGCGGGCATGTGACATGCCTGCCCAGCGCCCGCACAATCTCAAGGATCCAGTGCGGACCTCTTCTCGGCAGGACCGTTCTTGCCGGTCTAATCGGACGACTTCGTGGCCTTCGCGTGTGACGGCAAGCGGCTCCGCTCGCCGTTGATATAGCCTGCCAGCCGGCTTCGGACATCGGCTTGCGTTCCAGGCGATGCCACACCCAACGCCGCAGATTGCCACTTGACGGCCTGCTGAAAGTCGCCCAGTTCGGCATAGGCGGCCGCCAACACTTCTAACGCGTTTGGCTCCTTCCAGTCGGACATCTCGCATGTGACTGTCGCTACTTCCACTGCTCGCTCGCCATCTCGAACCGCCTCAACTGGGCATCTTGCCAGAAGTGACCCAAGATGAAGGCGAGCGTCATATTGACGCGGCTCCAATTCAACTGCCCTGGAAAAATCATCTTTTGCCGCCACATAGTTACCGGTAGCCTGGTGGACGATGCCGCGCGCCTTGTACGCTTGTGAATGCCGGGGAATTAGTCGAAGGATCTCGTCCAGGTCCTGGATTGCCTCCGCATATTGTCCCTCACTCTTGTACAAATCCACCCGATTCTCAAGTGTCTCGATCGACCGCGGATCCAATTCTATTGCTTTGGCAAAATCGGCCAGCGCGAGGTCTGTCTTCCCAAGAAAGTAATAGGCTCTTCCCCGGGCAGCATAACCGTCGATCATATCGGGCTTGATTGCAATCGCTTTGGTGTAGCTCTTCACAGCCTCCTCGTAGCGTCCGGTGCCCACGTATCCCTTGGCGACACTGTAATGCTGCATGGGCTCATTCGGCGCGACCTTTAACGCGGCCAGGTGATCTCTCAATGCCAATTCATTCTTCCCCATCTCCATAAACGCGATGCCGCGATTGTTGTAACCACGGGGATCGTCGTTTCCACTCTTCTTGATCACATCCGTCCATAAAGTCACGGCGTCGGACCAGACCCTATTGCGAACGTGCGTACCACACGTCAACAAAACGATCACAGCGACAGCAACAACAGCTGCCCAAGACCGGCCAGCAGATACTCGCCATAACGCCCAGGGGATGAGCAGGGCGACTCCAACGATTGGTAGATAGAGCCGGTGTTCGTATGCCATTTCTAAGGGAACGACCGTCGATTCAAGCGCCAACTGCAGGAACCACCATGCAATCGCAAATGACAGGATTCGATAACGACGGGCAGACCAAACACCCAAAGCGCCAAGTCCGATCAGCAGCAACAGAGACAAGAAAGTGGTCGCCGGATCAAACAGCGAATGGGACGTCGAGAAATGATGCAGCAGGTTAAGACGCGTGGGGCTCGGAAATATAACCAGGCTCAAATAGAACACGACGACACGACACTGTGTCAGAAGTCGCTCCCCAACCGTGAAGTCCCGCACCGCATATCCCGGCAACGTAAACCCGTTCCGGTAGGTATATATCGCCCCGATGGCAAGAAAGACAACAACTGCCGCGACCAAGAATTTGCTGCATCGCTTGAGCCAGGGTCGGCTCAGGTCCTGAAAGAAATACCACTCATAGAGAAGGACCGCAAATGGTAGCGTCGCGCCGATCTGCTTGGAGCTAAGAGCCAAGATGCCGCACAGGGCACTCCCTAGCCACCATCGCCATCTACCCGAGCTGCGAGTACGCCCTTGGATATAACATAGCATTGCCGCCAAGTAGAACATGACGGCCATGCTTGTCATACGTTGAACAAGATAGGTTACCGCCTGCGTCTGAACCGGATGCGCAATAAAGATGCAGCCTGCAAACAGCGACATCCAAAGCACACACTTTTCCGTACGCTGAGTCGCCGATGACACCCTCGTTCGTAGCTGAATACGATAGGTCGCCAACGCGAGAAGACCAACGAACAGTCCGCTTACAAGATGAATCCCTATGTTGACCACGTGAAAGCCCGCGACGTCGTATTCGTGCACATAATAGTTGAGCGCAAATGACAAATAGGCGAGCGGCCGGCTGCTAGTCTGACTGTGAAATGCGACGTCGTACATCTGATCCAAGTCAAGCGATTCCATCCGAACAAATCGGTTGAGCGGAATGTTTGCCAGATCGTCATACACAAAAGGACCTTGGAGCGTATGCCCGTACGTCAGCAATACGAGGCAGCCCACGGCAAGGCAACCAAATAGAGCGTGGGTGATCGGCAGTCGAAATAGATGCTTCATGATGGTATCCGATCCCATTCACGAATCGGACTATCCTCGATCACTGGACCATGAGCCCGACTACGCGGTTTAAGGAGACACAGCCTCTGTTTTCGGCTCCTGGTCCGAGACTCGCCCGGAACGATAGAGCCTGATACTCGCATCAAGTTCCTTGAGCAAGTCCTTCTGCTCAGCAGACACAAGCTGGCGTGCCTTTTCACACGCTGCGATCGCGGCCTGAAACTTCTCCTGCGAGGCCAGGCTAGCACCAAGCATGGTCAGAACCTGGAACCGCTGTTGAGGGCCAAGCGTGCGCGATTCAAGCAGGCTCTCGAGTTCCTCAATCGCGGCTGCTTTTCTTCCTGCAGCATCTAGTGCCATTGCATACGAAAACCGGTAGTCCAACGAATCGGAATTGAGACGAACCGCTTCAGCAAAAGCGTTCGCTGCTCGCCCATACTCGCCCTCCGCCACCAGCTGCTGACCGAGAGCATAGTGACCGCCATGGAAACGTGGCTCAAGTTCAATCGCCCGCGCAATCCATTCACGCGCGCGCTCATGCTCGCCCGCTCTCACTAGAGCGTTCCCTAGCTCCGCCTGAACTCCAAAATGCTGATTCCCAAGTTCGTAAACTTCCAGCAGCTGTTCGATTCCTTCTTTTAGATTACTACCACCTCTAGATATAAGTGACTCCCCAAACATAAGACGAAGCACCTGGTCCTTGGGCGATTTGGCGATCGCGGCTCGATATGTCTGGTGAAACTGCCCCGGCGCTTCTTTAGCCAAGGCCTCCGCCGCCTTTTGAACCACGGTTCTCTGCGCCGCGATCTCTTCAGTAGCGTCATAACGTTCGATGAATGGAGCCTGCTCAAGACGACGAAGCACCTCCGCCTCGACATTTAACTCATCTATCGCAGTAAATGCCAGACGCTGCTTACAACCGTCTTCCGACAGGACGCTCTTTTTTGACTTCTGCGATCGGGCATGTTTCGGCAGATGTCGTTCGACTTCCGTCAGCATTACCTCGGCGAGCCGATAGTTGCCATGGAACGTGAAGTGCACGTGCTCGTAAAACATTTCACGGCCTGGCACCTTGTACGGGCTATGCGCCGCGATGCCACGCTCAGCATCGACGAGACGAATGCCGTCGGCTTGTCGTTGTTTCGCAACGTTGCGAACAATCTCGTTGATGGTCGAGTCAGCGCGAAACCTGAGCGTGTCGTAGTCGCGTGCCTGGCTGTAGTGCTTCTGGGCAGCGTCAAGATGGTCCGTCTTTCGATAGCACTCAGCCAATCGATACTGAAGCTCCGCATACTCAGCGTCGATCTCTGACGCTTCAAGATACGCCGCAATGGCAGCTTGATACTGATTCACGTCCTCCAGCGACTTGCCGCGTTCAAACGCCTCGTTCCAGCGATCAAGGCCATCCTTCTCCAGCTGTTCGTTATGGAGAGATGCGAAGGGCGAAAGGTCTCGCAAGTTGACCGAGACCGTTGAAAGCAACAGCGGAACTCCGGCGTCCGCAGCCATGTCGCAGATATCACTTAGATTCTCTTCGTAGTGCCGGTAGACGCCTTGAAGCGCAGGGGCATCATGTCGAACTTGAGAACCCGTAAATTCTTCCATCGCGCGCCAACGACGCGGCGCTTCGGAGCCGGACGACAGGTTGTGTCCGACATCCTCCACGAGTTGACCAATCTTAGTCGTTCCAACCCATAGCTTCGTCCGAATGAATCCCTTGTGTCCCGAATATGGCACGAGAGGGTTCGCCGCACCAAAGGGGCCAACGACCTCGTTGTTTCCTAAATAAACAATCAGGAGGTCCGGCTCGTGATCAACGATATCGCTGACTACCTCACGAACAACGTGCGAGTTCGTGGCGGTAATCGCCGTATTTATCACCTCAAATTTCGTGGATGGAAACTGCTCCTCCAACATCACAGACAGCATCCGACTAAAGCTGTAGGCCCTTTGTGGATCTCCTTGGGCCGCGGATCCTCCTAGCACGAAGATCCGAAAGGTCTCCTCGTCCTTAACTGCCGGATAGGAGAAAAAGAACGCTGACCGAGCCACTTCTCGAGGAAAAAAACGCCAACCGAAATGCCGATTCACGACGTGGGAGTCTACTCCTCCGATGTTTCTTTCAACCGTGGCCCGAACCGATCGGCCGTAACCTGCAATCCGCAGAACGCCCTCGACGCTCAGCAACAGGAGAGCAGGCACCAAGAAAACAGCCAATAGCCTAAAAAGCCAGACGCGACGCCGAGTTCGCGAACTCGTTCGCGAACGCTTCGCTGAAGGCGTGTCGGCCTTGGTCTTCATACGCTTCCAGATCTACTCAAATCGAGGCAATGACACTCGAAAGGACAATCTTCGCCTGGCAACACCAATACGAGGATCCAGGAATCACACCGGCCGTCAGAGAAAGATGCGGCAGGTCAGAATAACACCGATGATTCAATGCTAAGCCAACCCCGTGTAGCCGGCAAGCCAATCCATTGCTCAGAACGATCCTCGGGCACCCGAATTCGCTCAGGAACATGCACGATCCCTACAAATAGAAAAAGCGGGCGTGCCAACTGGTGACACGCCCGCTTGGATCAATTCAACTCAAATGCAGCTTACTTACGGACCTTGCGGAATCCGAGGAAGCCGAGGCCGAGGAGGCCCATTCCGAGCATCGCGAAGCTGGCGGGCTCGGGCACAGCGCTGTGGGTCTGGACACCAGTCGACAGCGAGAACGTGTCCAAGTTGGTGCCGATGTTGCCGCTCCAGCGAGCGTCGAGGTAGAGAGCGCCACCGGAGTAGGTGAACGTCTGGACCTTGACCATCAACTCCCAGTTGCCAGTGTCGGCGGGAATGGTGGAGGAAGTGGTCGTGACCGTGCCATGAGCACCTGGCGAACCCTGGGTAATACCAAAGCTGATGCCGGTGTTGCCCTTGATGTAGACGCAGCTGGTCAGCGTGTACTGAACGCCATTGGTCAATCCACCAAAAGCGGCCGAAACGGCGGCCGTAACATTTTGGAACAGGTTACCACCCGTGGGCCCGGGGAAACCGTTACCAGCGGCATACCAGGCATTGGTACCCGTGTGGGCTGCGCCAGGATTACCGAACCAAGAGGCACCGGTCGTGGACCAACCGGAGGGGATACCCTGGCTAAAGCCGAAGGGTACGTCGTCGAGGTCACCATTGGTGATCGCAACGGGGCCAGCCGTCGCAACCGAGGCGACCAAGCAGATCGACAGAAATGCCGACAAAAACTTGATGCTTTTCATTCTTCACATCTCCAGAAACATAGGTGCTAACAAACTTTCATGGGAGCCAAGTCTTCTTAGCCGCCAAAACGATCGCAGCACCCGCTGTTGTCGGAGTCGACCACCCTACAGAAAGGGTTGGTCGGGCTTGCCGAACGTGTGCTGCAAAAAAAATGGCCCCAATAAAAAATGCACCGGCGCTAACGCGCTTTGCATTTTCAATTGTGACCACAACACACTGGCAAACCCAAAACTATGAATACGCGAATAGGACCCTGCGCCCGCACCGCACACCTTCAACAATCAATAACGTAAACGCACTCCCCCTAGATTGCAACAACTTGGAGAAGATTTTTTTGGGAAATTTTCAGAAACTTTAACGGCGGACACCCGAGACTTGCCGTAACCCGTTTTCACACAAGTGGTTACGGAGCCATTGAAGCGTGTCCCTAAAACCGGAAGTGAGGCCCTTTAGATTCGACTCGCAGCATTGTGCTCGCCCTAGGCCCGAAAAACCTGCCGCGGCATGGGATAGGGTTTCCGGCCAATTCCACGCTCGCCAAACCGAGGGATTACCGGGCACACCGAGTGGGTCTAATCGGAGTGGGACGGCGACAACCTAGTTAATTCCGATGGGGCAAGCAGCCTCCCTGGCGTACGCCGTGCTCTAATTACACCCTAGCGTGTGCTTGCCGCACACCAGCTGTACCGCATGGTTCACACCAGATTCACTGAGCGCAACAGGACTATATGGCCAATCATATTGTTGAGTTAGACTCGATCATGTATCTCGCCAACTCGATTCGGAAACAACGCCTCCCGAGCCGTTACGTCTGGCAGGACACGAATCCAAATATCCGCACGAGGAGACTACGTGAATGGGCGATTCGTCATCTTCCGAACGCGATGCAGCAAGCGTTTCCGAAGGACACGCACTGCCGGGCAATCACTCACTTATCCGAGCACACCTGGCGATTGGCTGGGTGTCCTTAGTCGCCTTCGTGACAATGGGAATCCTGCTCGAATACATGCATGGATTCCGCGTCCCCTCGTACATGAACGTTGGCGAGGCGGAGATTAGACGGCAAATGTGGACACTAGCGCATGCGCACGGCGTCCTAATCTCGCTCGTTCATATTGCCTTTGCCGCGACTCTTTACATAACTACCAGTCGTCGGCAACGCGGTTACTCCGTTGCTTCAGCCTGCCTTACCGCTGCGGGAATCCTAATGCCGCTCGGATTTTTTTTGGGCGGTGTGTATGTGTATCCAGGCGATCCTGGCATGGGTATCTTCCTGGTGCCTCCGGGAGCGATTTTGCTGTTGGCCGCCGTGTCCCTTGTTGCGATCGGCGTCACGCGCGAATCTCGTCAGGCAGCTGAAGGTTGAGTAGACCGATCGCTCCACAGCACTCATCCTGAGATTCATCACAGGCACAATGACCCTCTTTCAGGCCGCTACAGGGCCAACGTATTGGCCAAATGTAGAGACGGAGACCTAAGACCGTTGACATTTTCAACGCGAATTCTGAATGTCGCGGGCGAGAGCTGGACCCCAGATCAGGACAAGAAGGTCCGAGTATTCCTATCCCTGCTATTAATTCACCTCGTCGCGAGAGCGTGGATATCGTTTCTGAAATTCCATGCGGTCGGGGCGGACGCCACCGTCTACATGGTGGTTGCGACCCTACTCACAATCTCTGCTGTTGGGGTTCTTGCTGGCTACCAGATGCGCGCCGCTCTGGTCCTGGCCGCTGTCGCGCAGATCGGAATGTTAGTGTCGATCTTTCCTCAGATCTCCAACCACGGATTTATTGAAGGTTATTGCATCGTACTCGTGGCCAGCTTCGATCTCTCTAAGAAGGAAGATCGCGGCATGCTCCTTGACGTATTGCGTTGGTCGGTGGCGATCATCTTCTTCCATACCGGACTTCAGAAACTTTGGTACGGAACATATTTCGACGGTCAGTTTCTGGCATATCAGGTCGCATTGTCCGACCGCTTCGCTGACTTCTTCCAATACTTTTTGCCGGCAGAGGAGTTCGAGCGAATTCGCGCATTGCGATACACCTGGCCCGACGAGGGTCCCTTTGCCGTTAGCTCACCACTGTTCCTGGTCATGTCGAACGCGGTATGGATCTTTGAACTCTTCGCCCCAGTATTCATGCTCTGGCGGCGAACGCGAGTCGTCGCCATTACGGCTGCGATCTTGTTCACGCTTGGCATTCAGTTTGGCGCGCACGAGATCATGTTCGGACTACTGTTTACTAACTTGGCGTTTCTGTTCTATCCGGCTGCAATTAATCGCTTTCTTATCATCCCTATGTTGCTGGCTTACGCCTACTTCGTCCTCGTCGCGGCCCGTCTGGAAACATTCTCATGGCTTCTCCCGGAGACGTTTTTCAATTGAATACGCCGCTGAAACAAAAAATCGCCTGCCTCGTACTGCTCGGACTGTTTCTGTGGCCGATTGCGCACCATCTGCTTGTGCTTAAGTACGACATCAGTCCCTGGCGATTCGGCGGTTTCGCGATGTACTGCGTTCCCCGACGCATTGTTGATATCACGCTACATCACTCTGACCGAAGCGAGATTAAGCTGTCGCCGGGATCGGCAGGTGAAAGGGTGATCTGGAAATACGGGCGTGAGTGGGTGACCTGGGGGCCGCACCAGCCCCAAGAGAGCTTCTGGCGGGAGTTACGGGCTGCGACCAACGTTGAGGAGCCGCTTGTAGTCTTCGTACGAGAAATCCGCCTCGATCGTGAGACTTCTCGAACCCAGCAGACTGGCCGGGCCTACCCGAGCCCCTAATCAGGGCATTGCATGGGACGCCGCATGCTTGATTGGCTGTCCCTGCAGGCTCGATTCCACGTTACCGCCCTGCCCTTCCCTCCTCGCGACGTAGAGCCATCGCGTGCCTTCGAAAACCGCCGTGGTGCGGTTCATTCGGAGTTCGCTAAAGCCGAACGAGAAACGACCAATTTGGGGCAACGCCGCGAGCGCCTGGTGTGCAAAACGGTCCTGGCGGTAAAGGCCACCGTAGGTAGCACGCTCTCTTTCAAACAGTTTAATCAGTTGTCCCAGTTCTCGATATTGTTCTAGGTCCAGAGAGGAAACCGGCAACGGTCTTCCATCGTTGTCAAACAGCCGAATATCCTGCGGTGAGTAGACATAGATGGGCCGCTTGGTGATGTACATGGAGAACCCCAGGAAGCTCCATTTGTCGATATCCAAGGTGACCACCGCGACGTGGTGAAATAGCGGCCACACCAGTATCGCGAGCAGCAACCAAGACAGCGTGTTTTTCTTCTGCTCAATTCTCATGGATAGAAGACAAACTCCGGGAACCCAGGCACGCGGAAATGCACACAAACCAAGAATGCGTACATGCACGCAAGGACAGGCGTCAGCCAACGCAGGACATTGAACCGCACGAAGGCCATCATCATGGACACGAACAGAATGCCGAAAAACACCTCGCGGGCAACCAATTCGATGCCAAACATGACCAGCAGGCCGAAGAACAACCCGATTAATCGCGTCCTTCTAAAGAACAGCAGAACGCCCGCGGCGATCTCGGTGATCCAGACCAAGTTCACGAAGACGATGAATACGAACGAATCGATGCGGAAGGGGCCCGACCCAGCCTGTATCGGAACGTGCGACTTGAGTGCGTCGAGCTTGTCTACGGGGATGAAGATCGCGAAGAAATCGTAGTAGTGATCGACGAGGGCAATCTTTGTCGCCATGTACTGCCCATCGAAGTACGTTCCATACCAGAGCTTTTGCAGGCCCGAATAGAAAAATACCACGAACGCCAATCCACAGGCGAATTGCCGAAAAAGTACGTTCTCCTCTTCGGATTCCCCCAGCATCAGCAGAACAACGAGGAGCAGAGTTTCGATCCAAAGGTGATTCGCCACCATCGGAAACACGCCATATACCTGAATGAGTTGAATCGGCAGCGCAACCGCGAGCGTCCACCGCTGCCATTTCGTATTGCGGAGCACGATACACATCAGGCAAGCCGCACACATGGCAATTGCCCGCCAACGCTGCGACTCCCAGAAAGCGAGATCAGGCTGCCAGAATCGAATGAGGTGCCCGGCCGCGAGGTGAATCGTGACCAAATTCCGCATTCCCCGTACGATCGAGTCGCCCGGGACGGCATCCCGGTCGGAATCGAACATCTGCTCCATAAATGCAAGGCGAAGATTCATCGATTCTCGTTGGAGGTGTCTTTCCGGTTCGTCGTTGCCAGCGTACTGCACAATTCCATTCTACCTGCGGCTGAACAATTAGGAATCGCCGCTGGCCAAGGCGTATGAGCGAATGTGTGCCACGTTCGCTTTCCGGCATTGCGACCTTCGCCTATGATGGAAATACCTGGCTATTAACACCATTGTTGGGTTTCCCTTCGATCCGCTGACACTGATCCGTCACGGCAACATCGACGCAAAGCTGCGCAGGTCCACTTCATGTCGGCGACTCCAGAACCAGAGCATCCGGCACCGCCCCCGGCAAAGCGGCGGTCCCTTCGGCGGAAGCTTGGCTTTAGCATCATCGTCGCCGTCTTTTGCTATGCCATTCTGGAGTGCGTGCTAACGTACCTGTACCTCAACGGACTGCTGGAACCGGAGTTGCTCTGGGTTATCGAGCGGTCCGGCACCGAGCAGCACATGCAGGCTGACGATATTCGCGGCTACACAATCGCGGGATCTCCCACACGTATGGCCTGCGTGACCACCGATGGGCGCATCGAGTCGCAGGGCGAACTCAAAGGCAACAACAAGGGGTTTCCTGATCGGGACAATTTCCGGCCCCAGCGGTCGCATCCCAACGAGTCTCGTTGGGCAGTATTCGGTGATTCTTTTACAGCCGGACCTTATCTGGAGGTCAACTGGCCAGATCGTGTCGAGGAGCTTGCCAATAAGCAGGGCCGGGCGATCACGTTGATGAATTTCTCCGTCTTCGGCGGAGGTCTCGCCAATTGGTGGAGCGTTCTGACAAAGTATATTGAACCACAACATTATGACCTCGATGGCGTAATCTTCTTGGTATTCGTGAATGATCTGCAGCGAACCTTCTACGTGTGCGACGACGCACATCACCTAAAATTCCCGGACGCGCCAGCCAAGCTTGCTTGCGGCTTTTCCGCAACATTCAATCCCGAATCCTTTGAGAGCGTGGACGTCAACCTCATGAGCCACACGCGGATTGTACCGCCGGCAAACTTTGACGACGTGCTCGCCGGTGAGTGGCGACCGGAATTCAAGCGGCCCTTTGACTTTTACGTATTCAGCAGGGCTCGTCGCGTGCTTGGCAACCTGCTACCAGCAGGAGATCGAGAGGAGCCCTCGGACAAGACGGCATTGTCGGACGAACAACAGCGACTTATTGACGACATGGCCGCGATATTTCGACGACGCAAGATTCCCGTGTTCGTCATGCATTTTCCGATTGGTTCTCCCGTCGACGAAGCACAGGCATTCGCGAAGCGTCTCGGGGCGACTTACGTGAACGCGGCCGAAGCATTTTCTGACCTTTCCCCCGAACAGCAAAGCGAATGCTGGATGATTGACGGACACTGGAATCAAACCGGCTCCGATCAGTTCGCGGAGTGGTTTCTACGGTTTAGCGAGAATTGACGTGGCGACAATCCCCAAGCTAGCTCTCCTTGCTGCGTTACTAGCCACCGCGATTGGCGTCGGCACGTGGCTAGCCATCGACGCCGACCGACCAGGCGTCACCAATCGTGTCACTTTCACGCGGGACGTCGCACCAATCGTCTTCAATCACTGCTCCATTTGCCATCGCCCAGGCGAATCGGCACCGTTCGACCTACTGACTTACGACGACGTCGCCGATCGGGCCGAACAGATCGTCGATGTGGTAGACCGTGGTTTCATGCCACCGTGGCTGCCGGACGCCGGGCATGGTGACTTTGTCGACAATCGACGCCTCAGCGAAACGCAGATCGCGACACTCACGCGATGGGTGGAAGAGGGGGCAGCCGAGGGCGATGTCGACGACCTGCCTGAATTGCCGCAATGGACCGAAGGATGGCAGCTCGGCAAGCCGGATCTGATCATCACCATGCCCGAGGCTTATACACTGCCAGCGGATGTGAAAGGTACAGACAAGTACCGATCGTTCGTCATCCCCATTCCCGGCAATCAGGTGCGAAACGTAAGGGCCGTCGAATTACGCCCAGGAAATAAGAAGGTCGTGCATCATGCAAACATGTTTCTCGACCGGGCCCGCTCGACTCGGCGCCTGGATGCCAAGGATCCTGGTCCAGGGTTCGACGGAATGGAACTTGGAGAGGCCAATTATCCCGACGGCCACTTCCTCGGCTGGACTCCTGGGAACACCCCCGATGCCGGTACTCCGGGCATCACATGGCGACTCGATCCGGGCTCCGACCTCCTGCTCCAGCTCCATATGGTCCCGATCGGAAAACCTGAGACAATCCAGGCCTCGGTCGGTTTCTACTTCGACGATGGCCCGCAAAGTCCGTTGCGGTCGCACACGATTCTGATGAAGGCCGACGAACAGCTGCAGATACCTGCGGGGGATGGCAGCTTCACCGTATCGGACTCGTTCACGCTCCCCGTCGACGCCCAGGCGATCGTCGTCTATCCGCACGCCCACTATCTGGGCAAGACGGTGGACGCGTCGGCGCGCCTTCCTGACGGAAGCGTCATCCCGATCATTCGCATTAGCAATTGGGACTTCAATTGGCAGGATTCGTATCGATACTCAAAGCCCGTTGAGCTGCCGAAGGGAACGGAGCTGTCGATGACATGGACGTTCGACAATACAGCCGACAACGTTCAGAACCCCAATTCGCCGCCCCAGCTGGTCAAGTATGGCAACCGTTCGACAGACGAGATGTCGCACCTGTACCTTCAGCTCTTGCTTCGAAGTGACCGCGATGTAACGTTGGTCAAGCATGCCCAATACCAGCAGCGAACCGAGCGATTTCCTGGCGACTGGGAAGCGCATTCCCGATTAGGACGTACGCTTGAATCGCTCGGCCAACAGCAGGCGGCCATTCGTGCCTATCACCGTTCGTTGGAAATCAAGCCAGACTACGCGGTAGCGCTACAATGCTTGGCACAGGCCCATGAATCGAAAGGCGACCTTAAGAAGGCGGGGGACTACCTACAACGGGCCGTGCAAGCCAACCCCAATAATGTTCGTGCTCACCATCGCCTCGCTCACTTTCATCAGCAACACGGCCGTCTTGAGGATTCAGTTGCTCAATATCGTGCTGCGTTGGAGGCAGATGCCGACTTCGTCGAATCCCTCAACAATCTCGCCTGGATCTTTGCAACCAGCGTTGACCAGCGTCTTAGAAACCCTGATGAAGCGGTGAAGCTCGCGGAGCGGGCGTCGAAGCTAGTCGAACACCGCGATATCGAGACGCTAGACACCTTGGCCACCGCTTACGCGGCAGCTGGTCGCTTTGACGATGCGACGAAAACGGCAACACGTGCGCTAGAACTGGCCCAAAAGGCTGGAAACGCCGCCGCGGCAGCACGTATTCAAGAGAGCCTGAATCGGTTCCGTAACGACCTGCCGATCGAGCCGCAATAGGTTTAATCAGCTGACATCTGCTTCCGCCTCCCCTGCGGCAGCAAGTGAGCCTGAACGACTCGCTCAGCGATCACCAAAATAGACGGGGCCAAGGGACTTCTTGTAGAACGGCTTGCGAAACCGCCAGATCAGCGTGTCGATATAAAAGTGAAACAGGATCACGGCGAGAAACAGACTATTCAGTGTCCGCCGGAGGGGCTCCTCTTTTAACGCTGCAGGTCCGGCTGCTTTCGGATACCAGGCAAAGAGCAGGGAGATTCCAAGAACGACAGCATAGAAACCGCATACGATAGCGACCCGTTGACCAATCGGTCGGGGCGTACTGCGGAACGCGCTCCCATCTGCGGCCACGCTCCGTTGGTACACAAGAAGGTGATATTCCGTGTAGTGCATCGCGGCGCCTACGGCATAGAGCCGAGGATCGAGGACAGCAAGAACTACCGCCGCACTTTGCAAAACGAAGTAGCACAAGGGGGCAAATCGCTGTTTGATCGAGCCTTCGCCCTTGGCAGCTGTGACCAATCGAACCAAAGCAACGGCGAAGATGCACCCCGCCGCGGCAAGTACGGTAGCGTGGAAAAAGTTATTGTTGACGATCTCAAAGAATTTCGTCTGTCGAAATCCTCCCCATACTGGATCCGTTGCAGAACTGTATGAACGCACTAGGGTAGTCCACGCTGCTAACGCCATTAATGGAAAGAACCACTTCTCCAGAGAGCGACTAACGTTCGCAAACTTTCGTCCAGTACTTCCTTTGAGCAACTGCAAGACGCCGTAGCTTTGCCGCTGGACGTGCAAGAAGTCGACACCGCGCACGGTCAATTCAACGATGGGCAGGAGCAATGGCAATGCCGCGAACCATGCCTTCCACGGAGAGAACTGGTAGAAATAGAACGCCGCCCCCATGATCACGAGTGGCAGTCCGAGGTAGAGGATGACGTTCTTGCTGTCCGACACGAAGTACCGTAGGTTCTCCGAGTTGCAATAGATCGCGAACGTAACGAAAAAGTGCGAGGCTCCAAAACAGGCAAAATACACGATCCCAATGTGGTCGAATCTTATTGCCGGAGGCGGAAGAACGAAGAATAGAATGACCAAAGGAACGGTGATTAGTGCGAAGCTACAGAAAATTGCTTCCAGAACGCCCGCTCGCATCAAGAAGTTCTGTTTCGGTTCGCCCATATCGCCTGTCTTTCCATTCGCCGGATTCAGATTCTCGGAGACCTACTTTTTCCCGCTCGGCTTCTGTCTATGCCTGACCGTTAAACTTGTTATAGACGGGCGTCGGCGAGACAGCCAGCTCGTCCCTACGTCGGGCGGGCTTTCGGGCCTGCCGGAGGCTGGATCCTCGGAAACCCAGAAAGCGTGTCGACTCGACGAATGCCGTCAGTAAGCTAGAATTGACCACGCGACTCCGTATCCCTTTCATCGCTCCGTTTCCGGTGCGATCCCCAACTTTTGTCCTAGACTACCCTTCTCTTATCGTCCTTGTGCCCGTATGACACGTCGATCCAGCATTATCGTTCTTGCACTTGGCGTCACTCTTGCAGCGGGCGTGACCTTCGCCATCCTACGCTCTCCGCCCACTGGGCGAGAAATTCGCAACGTCGTCTTAATTAGCATCGACACTTGCCGAGCCGATCGGTTTGGTTGCTATACCAGTTCTCTGCTTGGCGCGACCCCCAACATTGATGCCTTGGCCAAGGAAGGCGCAATCTTCACCCGCGCCCAATCAACAAACGCTCTGACGCTGCCCTCCCATAGCTCGATGCTTACTGGTACGACACCGCTTCAGCATCGCGTTCATGACAACAACAACTTCCATCTTTCCCCAGAAAGCAACACGCTCGCGGAGATTCTGGGATCACACGGGCTGAAGACGGCGGCCGTGGTAGCCGCCATCGTGCTCGATGGTGCCACCGGATTATCCCAGGGCTTTGATTCGTATGACGATGAAATGCCCAACGATGGGTCGCCGCGTCCAGGCTGGAATCTCAACGAGCGCCAGGGGGACGCCATCACGCAACGAGCTAACGCCTGGCTCGACGCTAACCACAACGAGCGGTTCTTCTTGTTTCTGCATTACTTTGACCCGCATCAAGCGTACCTGCCACCAGAACCTTTTAAGTCTCGCTTCCTCTCGGACCCTTACACGGGTGAGGTCGCCTTTACCGACGCCTGCATCGGACAGGTGATCAAGAAGTTAAAATCGCTTGGCATTTACGACGACACGCTCATCATCATCACCTCGGACCACGCCGAGAGTTTTGGAGAACACAACGAGTACACTCATAGCTTCTTTGCGTATCAGACGACCATCGGTGTTCCGCTCGTCGTGCGTGTCCCCCCGTTGGGCTCGCAAAGTCCTGACAGCTCCAACACTGTGACCGAGATTTCGACGCCGGTAAGCGTGATCGATATCGCGCCGACAATTCTCGATCTCCTGGGGGTACCTCAACCGGAAGGAATCGAAGGGACCTCGCTGTCGTCACTCCTCGCGTCTCCTCAGACGCCGGGAGACAATCGTTATCTATACTGCGAATCGACATTCCCGACTCGGTATGGATGTAGCGCGATTCGCGCACTTACGCATGGTGACTGGAAATATCTCCACAACACCAATCCCGAGCTTTACAATCTCAAGGACGACGCGGCGGAGACAAAGAACGTCCTCGACGATCATCCCGAGATCGTAGCGCGTATGGAACGCCGCCTGCGCGACATGTTTGATCGCCGGCGACAACATGTCGAAAGCTCCGAGGACACTGATGCCGAGAAACTGCAGTCGCTGGGCTATATTGGCGGTGCCGACGTGGCGGCCGCAGACTCCTTTGACGGCAAACCTGGCGCCGAAGACCCAAAAACGTTTGTTCGGTATCACTCCTTGATTTCCGCCGCCCAAGGAGCATTTGGCCAGGAAGACTATGAGGATGCACGACTAAAGTGCCTTGAGGTGCTCGCCAGTCGACCCAATGTCCCAGACGCCCATTCCACACTGGGGATGACGTTTCGAGCCCAAGGGCGGCATGCCGATGCCGTTGCTCACTTGACCAAGTACCTGGCGCTCGTGTCGAGCGCTGAAGACGACACCTCGCAGGAGTTTCATCGCTCGGATAGCAAAATCGCCGACATTCGTATTCAGCTCGGCAAGAGCTTACTCGCACTCAAGCAAGGTGAGGAGGCTATTCAATCCTTTCGACAGGCATTGGCTATCCAGCCCGAAAGCATTCCGGCGCTACGAAATCTAGCCATGGCGTTGCGGTCGCAAGACCAGGCAGAACAAGCCGTTCCGCTCCTTCGTAAGGCCTTAGAACAACAGCCGCAGAACGCGCAGATACACTTCGACCTAGGTATGGTTTTTCATACCCTCGGCGAACATGACAAGGCCGCGAGCGCCTACCGCAAGTCCATTGAGCTCGAACCCCAGAACGCGATGGCGCTATTCGGTCTGGGAAGGACACTGGCCGCGCAAGGCAGACTCGAACAGGCCCGTGAACAGATCTTAAAGGCCTCTCAACACAACAAGATCGTTGCCAGCCAATGCGACTTCCTCGGCTGGGGTAACGCGACGCACCCCAACCCTGAACGCCGCTCCCCCAAGCTTGGAGTCTTCTTCGCCGAAATCGCTAACGAGCTCACGAACCAACAGGACCCTCTCAAGCTCGACACGCTCGCCGCGGCCTACGCCGCGAACGGCCAGTTTCAACAGGCTGTTGATACCGCCAACCGGGCGATTCGCGCCGCCAAAGCGGCGGGCGACAGAGAAGCCGCCGCCGTAACGCAAGAACGGCTCCAGTACTACAAACAGTCGAAGGCTATCGTGGTTGGACAGCCGCCACTTGAAACCGACTAGAACGGCGTCATCTGGTCCTTCCGCTGGCACGGGCATACCTCTGCCTCGCCGTAACCTCAGTCACCTTTTCCTCGAAAATAGTACCGCGTCACATGACACTCGATAACCAACAGATCGTGATTACCGGCGGTGGTGGCTGGCTCGGAGGCACGCTTATCCGGGCGCTCACCGAGGGCCTGTCTGAATGCGAGGACCTGTCAACGCCAGCGACGGGGTTAAAGATACGCGCAATCGCCCTCAACGAGCATGATGAACGTCACCTCAAGGGTCACGATGCTGATATCGAGGTCGTTCGAGGGGATCTACTAGCGCCCGCAGACTGCGATCGGCTCTGCGAAGGGCTCTCTGGAGCCATCCTTATTCATTTGGCCGGATTGATTCATCCCAAGCGGACACGCGAGCTGTTCGACATCAATTATCGTGCCTCACAGAATGTCATCAACGCAGCTGCACAACACGATTTCAAACGCGTTGTGGCGATGTCGTCCAACTCGCCGCTAGGCTGCAATCCCCACGCCGACCACCTCTTCGATGAAACGTCGCCCTACAATCCGTACATGAAGTACGGTAAGTCGAAGATGCTCCTGGAACTATTCTTGAAAGAGGTCCAGGCCGCTGGAAATCTCGAAACGGTCACGATTCGCTGCCCCTGGTTCTATGGTCCTTACCAACCGCCACGCCAGACGCTGTTCTTCGAGATGATTCGCGACGGCAAGGGCCCCATCGTCGGTTCCGGCGAGAACAAGCGCTCGATGGGCTACCTGGAGAACATCTCCCAGGGTCTCATTCGAGCCGCCATGGTACCGGCTGCGGCAGGCGAGACCTATTGGCTAGCCGACGAGCGTCCGTACACGATGAACGAGATCACGGATACGGTCGAACGCCTGCTGGAGACGGAGTTTGATATCCCTTGCCAGCACAAGAGGCTGCGACTGCCGGGCATCGCGAGTGAAGTGGCCAAGGCCGTCGACTGGTCACTTCAGGCGGTAGGACTTTACCACCAGAAGATCCATGTCCTTTCGGAGATGAACAAGACGATTGCCTGTAGTGTCGACAAGGCGAAGCGGGAATTGGGCTACGTTCCTCACATCGCACTCGAAGAAGGCATGCGACGGAGCATTCGCTGGTGCGTTGACCAAGGACAACTCGGTGCCGCCAGTTAGTCGCTGGCAGCGCGTCTTCCACCACGCCTCGTAGGACCTTAACCGCTGATGCTACTGAATCTCGTCAGACTGGCACGCCCTCATCAGTGGACAAAGAATTTCCTTTGTCTCGCCGGTGCTGTATTTAGCGGTCAGCTCTTCGTTGACAACTCGCTTCAGCTTGATATTGTCAAAAGTGCTCTGTTCACTGCGGGGGCATTTGCCGCCGCCTCTTCTTCGATCTATGTCCTCAACGACATTCTCGATCGGAAGCGAGACCAACAGCACCCCAAGAAGAAGAATCGCCCGCTAGCTAGTGGCGCTGTCCCGGTCGGCGTCGCCGTCGTCTTTGGTATCTGCTTGGCGTCGGGAGCATTCCTTGCGGCCTGGCAACTCGGTGCCGAAGTCTTCTATAGCATGGCCTTGCTCGTTGTCATCAACATCGCCTATTCGTTGCGTTTGAAGCACAGTGCGATTCTCGACGTCATGTGCATCGCCATGGGATTTGTCCTGCGACTACTGGCGGGCATCTACGTAGTCGGCGATGTCCCAACAACATGGATTACGCTTTGCACATTCTTTCTGGCTACATTCTTCGGATTCTCCAAACGCCGGGCCGAGTTGGCATACGTTGGCACCCTGGAGAAAACACAGGACGTAACACAACGTCCGGTCCTGGCCAACTACACCACGGGCTATCTCGACGACCTGCTCAGCAGCGCCGCAACCATCACAATTATTTGCTACGCGCTCTTTACCGTGATGTCCGGAAAGAATCCGTCGCTGATCATGACGCTACCATTCGTCTATTACGGGATCATGCGATACAAACACCTCGTCACGGTCGGAGGTGACGTCGAGGAACCAGAGCGAGTCGTCTTCCGGGACTACCGACTCGTCGTAACCTTTGTTACGTGGCTGACCACCTATCTGCTGATCGAACATTGGTGGGATTTCGCGGTATTTCGCTCGGGACCGTTTCTTGGCGGCGGATAGCGAAATCCTCAAGGGCCCGGCGCGAACACCCTGCCAAACTAGCGGCCTTCTTGGCCAAGCTCCGCCTGCAATCGCCGCAGATTCTGATAGGCGTTCGCATTGCCTGGCTCCACCTCATGCGCCTCGCGGTACTTCGCCAACGCCTGCTCTTTGCGGCCAGTTATCTCATAAGTCTTTCCCAGATTGACGTGGAGGCGGGCCTGGCTAGGCATGATTTCACAGGCCGCTTCAAAGTGCGTCTCAGCCTCGGCAAAGTACCGTCCTGCAGATTCTCGGTCGGTACTTCTATAGCCCTTATCCGTCAGCTCGACACCTAGGTTGTAGTGAATCAGGTAGTTTCGCGAAGTGACACTCAGGGCATGCTCAAATGTTGTTTTCGAATCGCGCCAAGTAGCAACCTGTTTGTAGGTCGCGACACCTAACGCAACGCAGGCTCCGAACAACGCTAGGCCCATAATCCACCTCATTGGAAGCCAGCGTCTCGTCACCTCAGCGCACACCCCGACGACCATCACGTAGAGGCCAATGGAAGGTATGTAGGTAAATCGATCGGTCCAGGCGTGATACCCTGCCTGGCTAAGACCACTCATCGGGCCAAGCATTAAGGCGAACCAAAACCAGCCCACGGCGAGGTACGGTCGTGCTGGCAATTGCCACACCACGACTCCCGTGATGCCCAGTAGCAGCACGGCCGATAGCATCCCAGGGACGAGCAGCTGTTTACCGCCATCCTCATCAACCATTGCCCGATGAGGGTAAAAAATAGCCAGATCGGTCGGCCAAAAATTCTTGCCAACCATCTCGGCATAGCCGACCGCCGCATTAGCAGCACGTACGGTCACACTTAGTTTGTCAGACGAGTGCGTGCCCCCTTCGTCCGAGACTCCGCGAAACGCCATATAAGCCGAAAGAGCGCATATGAGGAGCAACGGCAGCTTCTCCAGAACAAGCCGTCCCCACGAGGCTCGCTCGCCAAGCCGGGCACCTTCCTCCGTTGCCCCGTCATCATCGTTTCTTGTCCGACGAAGCGGCCAATAATCAACCAGCAACAGAGCCACGGGGAGCGCTACGAGTGTCTGCTTGGACATCATCGAGAGGCCTAGAAACAACACCACTAGCAGATATCGCCCAATTGCCGGTCGCCATGCGAAGCGTACGTAGAACAGAATCGAAATCAGGCCGAAGAAACTCGACAAGACCTCTTTCCGCTGACAAGCCCAAGCAACAGCTTCAACACGCAACGGATGTAACGCAAAGATCGCCGATACGCTAATCGCGAACAGCAAACTTCCACCGAGCTGCCGTAGAACAATAAAGAGCAGTACGGCGTTCGCAGCGTGGAGCGCTACGTTTGTTAAGACGAAGCCGCCCGCGTCTGCCTTCTCAGCACCGTACAAAGAGCTATCCCACATCAATGACAGCCACGTCAGCGGATGCCAGTTGCCATGCGGATCCCAGTCCAAATTCTTCGAGGACTTCAAGGACCACGCATGCCAGAATCCCTCACTGCTCAGTCCGTCCGCAACCATTTTGTGTTTGTAGATGTAGCGGTCGTCATCGAAAGCCACGAACTCGTGATCAATCGTCTGGCCGTACAGCAAGAAAATGACCAACGCAAGCCCAGCGCAATAGCAAATAGACTCGATCCGACGGATTTTCGTGGACTCAGACAAAGGAGGTTCAGCGGGCATTCAGAATTGCAGGGGGTGGAATCAAGTTCCGCGACTACATTCCCATCTTACGTAGCGATTGAATTACCCTCAACGTCAACGATCTAGCCAATGGAAATGGAAGCCGAACAACCCGAAGAATCCCTCTCAGCCGCACCATCCCACTGGCAGATGATCTTGGGTTCCTCCGTCACTTTAAGTGGGCTATCCTGGAATTATTCCTTTTAGCGATGCCAAAGTAACGTTGCCCCGCCGGTGGAAAGTCCCCATCACGTCCCTGCAACTGACCAATGGGCCTCCAGAGGCCGTTCTAGCATGAGCCAACCCGATCGGCCTGATCATGGCGAGGGTGCCCCTGGCGCCACCGGCACGTCGCACAGATGGCGACATGCCTTCCTGCTCCTCACGACGTCGGTTTTGGCCGGAGCGATTGTTTTCTGCATATTCACTCCGCGGATGGCGGTCTGGAAAGGGCTTCACGTCCCTCCGGCACAATTCAATCCGGAGATTAATCGAGCGGCCACCACCCTCAAGTTGCTCGACGATCCATTTGCAGATGACGTCGACCTAGGTCTGACTAATCTTGGTCTCGCCTGGCGAAAGTTCTTTCCCGTCCTGGCACATTACCTTCACTTCAATGAAACGGCATTTCTGGCGATCCCGTTCGTCGGGTGCCTGCTGGTTTTACTCCTCGTGAGTTATACCTCTTGGAAAGAAACTGGCAATCACTGGCTATCCTTTCTAATCACGCTTCTCACCGCCGCAGCTCCGTGGTTCTTCGTTTCCACTGGCTGGCTTACATACGCGGACTCGTGGTGGGTGCTAGGACTACTCATTGTTTCCCTCGCCCCCTCGCGTGCGGCGATCGTAGTCGCCTGCCTAATCACGCCTTGGATCGACGAGCGATTCGTCGTCGGGCTGCCACTGGCGACCGTCGTGCGGGCGATCTGCCTGCATGGAGCGCAGCCAAAGAGTCTACGGCGTTGGTGGCAAGATGTCGCTCTCGTCATCCTCCCCACGGCGCCCTATGTCGTCATTCGAATCGTGGCCGTGTTCGGGCAGGACGCCACCGCGGATCACTTCACCCGGGAATGGCAACGCATTGGTGACGCAACCTTATGGCGCTTCATCGAGGGCTGGTGGTCCGGTTATCGTGCGGCTTGGATTTTTGTTGTTGCCTTTCTGGTTGTCGCCTGGCGTCGCCGTCCTCGCATCACGCTCCTGCTGGCGATTCCTGGCGTTCTACTGACAAGCGCTGCCGGCTTACTGATTGCCGCTGATATGTCGCGCGGGCTGATGATGCTCATGCCGGTCGTTGTCGCTGGCTGCGTACTGTTTCTCCGCCTAAGCCCCCGCTACGGAATCGCTGCGATATATACGACCGTGCTGGCTAACCTCTTCGTGCTTCCTTTCCTGACGCCACTGATTACTCGTCCTCTGTTTCCCGACGCGACTCCAGGCACGGGATCCCACGTGCTTTGGTATTTCAAGGTGCCCATTCATCACATCGGGACTGAACTCGATCAACTGAAACATCCGCCCGATTACGTCAACCCCAAGTACTATTTCGCCTATGGCAATCGGGCATACGACAACGACCAACCAGAGGAGGCGATCCTCTCGTTCACGTACGCGATAACGCTCGACCCCGAATATGCGGACGGGCACTTCGCGCGGGGTGTGGTACACTGGAAGATTGGAGAAACAGAGCTCGCGAGCCTGGACCTCCGAAGAGCGATTGACGTCGGTGGCCCTGACTGGCCCCAACGCGCACAATGCCAACACTTCCTCGACACCCTAGGGACTCGTACGTCTCCTGAATAAAGAGGCGCTAACACCTTCCCATCGCAGTCCCCCCACCGGCAGAGTGCAGGACTACAGGACAGATACATGAAACGTGTTTTGCTATGCGGACTACTGTTGCTTGCCATTCTATCGTTGGCCATTTTCGGTAGAACTTGGGGCAACCAGGCCCGACAACCGAACGTCATCTTTATTCTGGTCGACACCTTGCGCGCCGACTACTTGGGCTGCTATGGGTTCGACGGAGACGTAAGTCCTCAGATCGACTCCTTTGCTCAGCGCTCGATCCGATTTGGTCGTTGTTGTTCCCAATCCCCCTGGACGCCTCCCTCGATTGGATCGTGCTTCACTTCTCGGTATCCGATGCCTGTCCCTACCGACACAGGGGCGTTTCAGATTTCCATTTTGCCGGAATCGCACGTAACACTTGCCGAGTCATTCCAGAATGCGGGTTATGAGACTCGCGCATTCGTAGAAAACGGGTTGCTCATTCCCCAGAACGGTTTCTCACAGGGCTTTGACACATACGCCCAGAAAAGCTCTCAACAAGAGAAGTTCAAGGCCTTTAGCAAGTTCCTAGAGTGGCTCATAGAAAGAGGGCAAGGCTCCGAAGCTGGCGGCCAGGATCCTTCGGCAGACGAAAAGCCATTCTTCGCTTACATTCATGTCATGGACGTCCATGGCCCGTATCGATATCTCCAACCAAACTTTGACGCCGTCAAGAATAGCGAAAGTCTGGGGCCGCCCACTCCTGTCACTGCTCAGCAGCTTGAGGATCGCCCGAAACCCATCGCGACTTTTATACCGTGGACAGATGAGGCTGAAGCAAAAGAGCGCCGATCATGGCGTGGAGCCTACGCCGCGGGCATTCGGTTGTTTGACCGGAAGTTCGGTCGTTTCATGGAAAAACTAGAGCAAGCTGGGGTGCTTGAAGACTCAATCGTTGTCATCACCTCCGATCACGGTGAGCAGCTACTCGACGATGGCGGTTGGGGACACGGACATAATCTCCAGAGCTACCAAACCAACGTGCCATTGATCATTCGCCTTCCCAAAGACGAACACGGCGGGGCGGTAGTAGGGGATCTGGTTAGACTGGTTGACGTTACACCGACCCTAGCAAGCTTCTGCTCCCTGGAATCTGTGAAGGCCTGGGAGGGGCGCAGCCTTAAACCCTTGATGCAAGGCAGCAGCATGCCCTCTCTACCAGGGTATTCAACCAGCATCATCGGGGACCCCAATATTTTCTCCGTTCGTGATCGAGATCATTTGCTAATTTGGGACGGACAAACAAATACCCATTCCCTTTACGACGCCGGTCAACCCACATGGCTACAGAAGGATTTGTCTGACAGTCTACCAGACGTTACAGACCAACTTTCGGGGCTCGTCAAAGAGCACATTCGACAACTAAACAGCAAAGAGCCCGCCATGGGCTCTGCCCCAATGCCTGAGAACATGATCGAAGCTGTCAGGGACTTGGGGTACATCCAATAATTTTATTACGGTACCCCGACCAGGCCATCACAGGGGCTGCTGATGCGTTAAGATAGAATATTTCAAGTTACCCAACGGCCGCTTCGCCCTTTTTTCGCCCCTGGAAATTCCACTTGAGACTACTCGTCCTATCACTGTTCCTAACGTCGGGCGCCTGTGCCCTGATCTACGAGATCACCTGGACGCGCATGCTTACTCTCGTGTTTGGCAGCACGTCATTCGCGGTCAGTACGATCCTGGCGTCCTTCATGGCCGGCTTTGGATTGGGCAGCTATTTCTTCGGCAAATACATCGACCGCCGTGGCAATCCACTGATGGTCTATGGCGTTCTGGAAGCGATCATTGGCCTGTTCGCGCTGCTCTTCCCGTTTATAGTCGCCGGCCTCACGCAGCTGAACGTATACATCCATCGAGATCTATGGCCTGACGCTTCGTACTACCAACTGAGCGCCGTCAAGTTCCTGATCTACTTCCTCACAGTGCTTATTCCAGCCTCGATGATGGGGGCAACCTTCCCGATCATCGTCAAGTTCTTTGTCCGCCACATTCAAAAGCTTGGCGAAGGCGTTAGCGTCATTTACACGATCAACACACTGGGCGCGGTGATCGGCTGCCTGGCGACCGGTTTCATCCTGATCCGAACACTGGGGCTTACCGCCACCACCTACTGGACCGCAGGGCTGAATCTCTTGATTGGCGTGATCGCGATCGCCCTGAGTCGTGCGGCTCGCACAGAATCGATAACTGAGGCTCCCGCGCCGCAAGCTCCTCAGAAGGGCGACTCCGCATTTACAACGCCTGTCCCGCTGTCCCATGGCATGGCCACCGTGGTTCTTGTAGCGTTTTTCCTGTCCGGTTTCTGCGCACTCGCCTATGAAGTCTTATGGACTCGCATGTTGGTATTCGCGGCCGGAGTTACGACGTACGCGTTCAGTGCAATGCTGGCGACGTTCCTATGCGGCCTCGCTATCGGCAGCATTGTTTTCGCGAAGATCATTGATCGCCAGAAGAATCTGCTCTTGCTGTTTGCCATCCTTCAGTTCGCCATCGGGCTGACCGCCTATGCATCGCAGTTTGTTCTCTACCGCCCCGCTTTCTTCTTAGCTATCGAGACTGGAGAATCCCTCGAATTCGCTCACACGTGGGCGGAGTTCGCTCGGCGCCTGTTTACCACGACAGCTGGCCTGATGCTTATTCCGACAGTCTTAATGGGAGCTACGTTCCCGCTAGTAAACAAAATTTACGTAGGCAGCCTCGGAAGTCTCGGCAGCGGCGTCGGTAGGGCGTACCTCTTAAACTCGATCGGCTCGGCAATGGGAGCCATGGTAGTCGGTTTCCTGATCATCCCCGCCGTTGGCATTGGTAACGGCGTTGCGATCATAGCCGTGATAAATATCTTGCTCGGCGGGTTCCTGCTCTTTAACGCTGGCAGTCCACCCCCCAGCCACACGCATGCTCGCTATCCCCTGACAGCCATCTGCTTGAGCGTCCTGTTCGTCGGGGCCATTATCGTGCACTCGTTTTCTGAAGAAATGTCCGTCGTCGAGAAAGGGCTCCGTAAGGCACTTTCCAAGAACTACAACGTGCTTCATCACCGGGAAGGCATGTCTGGCACAATTACGGTGCGCGAGCACAAAGGAAATGGTGCTCGCTCCCTCTTGATCGAGGGGTTCGATGCCGCCGGCACTGGCACCGATTACAACTACATGCGAATGCTCGGCCACCTGCCGATGCTGCTCTGCGACGACCCCAAGGACGTTTTGGTCATTGCCTTTGGAACGGGTACGACCAGCGGCACGATCGGCATGTACGAACATGAACGCTTCGACATCGTCGAACTCTGCCAAGACGTCATTGACTCCGACCATCACTTCGTCGCTCATAACCGCAATATTATTGACGACGAGCGAACTAGTGTGGTCATCGACGATGGTCGCAATCATGTCCTGACGACCACGCGTAAATACGACGTCATTAGCATGGAGCCAATGCCCCCCTACTTCCCTGGGGCAATGAACCTTTACACGCGCGACTTCTACAAACTCTGCAAAGCCAGGCTTACGGACAAAGGAGTCATGTGTCAGTGGCTACCCCCGCACAGCCAGTCCGGCCCCGACCAACGCGGCCTGTTGCGAGCTTTCGCTGAAGCTTTTGAGCACACGTCCCTTTGGTACTTCGAAGGCACGCTAGCGGTCGTCGGGGCCCAGCAGGAATTGTCCATCAGCCTGCCTCAGCTAGCCGAACGCATGAAGTCGCCAGCCGTGCATGAGAGCTTCAAACAGACAGGCCTGCACGATCCCCTGCTCTTTGTCGCTCACTACCTGATGGGCAGCGAAACGATTAAGAGGTACGTCGCCGACGTAGAACCCGCCACCGATGACAATCCCTATGTTGAGTTCTTCTCAATCCCCAAGAAGTCCGCGCTGTTCTATCAGTGTCTCAACTGCCTCGATTCCGTCAACCGAGCCGAGGACCCGTTCCCATTACTCCGTGACATCCCACAAGGGAAGGAAGCGGAAGTGCGGTCAGGTCTCGCGGACCGCGTGAAGTTTGTTCACAACAAATTACGGCAGAACATCGGCGAGGCTGCAAGGCGAGGTCGATTCACGCAAGACCTACTAGATGCTCAGCTTCCCCTGCAACCGGCGGCCGGTGGAAACTAGTCCCAGCCTGGGCGGCCATCAGCGATTACCGAGAGCAAGTACCGTCGATACTCCTCGTGCATCGCATCGGCGTGTTGGCGAAGCTGCTCCGCGGTAATGAAGCCCTTCAAATAGGCCACTTCTTCGACGCAAGCAATCTTCAGCCCTTGCCGCTTCTCGATCGCTTCAATAAAGTTGCCCGCCTGAATCAGGGAATCGTGCGTACCCGTATCGAGCCAGGCAAATCCACGGCCCAGCTCTTGAACATGCAGTTGATCGCGGTCGAGATACGCCTGAATCACGTCTACGATCTCCGTCTCACCACGGGCGGAGGGGGTTAGCTTGGCGGCAATATCAACGACCTGATTGTCGAAGAAATAGAGCCCGGTCATGGCAAGGTTGGAACGCGCGGTCGTCGGCTTCTCGGCCAATGAGATTGGCGTTCCCTGGTCATCCAATTCGATGACACCGTATCGCTCCGGATCGCGAACGCGATAAGTAAACACGGTCCCGCCGGTCGCCCGACTCGCCGCCTCCTCCAGGGTCATCTGGAAACTCTGCCCAAAGAAGACGTTGTCACCCAAGATCATGGCCACATTGTCGTCGCCAATGAACTTGCGCCCAATCTCAAACGCCTGTGGCAACCCCGCAGGAGTTGGCTGCACTTCGTACTGCACCTGGATACCAAGCTGACTACCGTCGCCAAGCAAGCGCCGAAACCCGTCAATGTGCTCTGGACTGGAAATGACGAGAATCTCGCGAATACCGGCAAGCATGAGTGTCGACAGCGGATAGTAGATCATCGGCTTGTCGTAGACAGGCAGCAACTGTTTGCTCACGGAAATCGTGAGCGGATAGAGCCTCGTCCCGGCCCCGCCTGCAAGAATGATTCCCTTTTGGTAATAGCTATTTGCCATGGTTGGACAGTCCTAGCCGTTGCCGTTGATAGTTCCCACTGGTGACACGCTCAATCCACTTTGGGTTTTCCATGTACCAGCGTATGGTTGCTTCCAGGCCTGCTTCAAAATCGGTGGTTGGTTGCCAGCTGAGCTGCTCCTCGATCTTGCTGCTGTCAACGGCATACCGCAGGTCATGGCCCGGCCGGTCCTTCACGAACTCAATCAAAGACCGACATGGTGCGTGGCTTAGACCGGGACGCAGCCGGTCAACGGCGTCGCAGATTCCCTCCACAACCTGGAGGTTGGTGCGTTCGCAATTCCCGCCAATGTTGTAGACCTCGCCCGGCACACCCCGCTTGAGAACCGCAAGCAAGGCCTGGCAATGATCATCCACATAGATCCAGTCGCGAACATTCTGTCCGTTGCCATAGACCGGCAGCCGCTTACCCTCCAGAGCGTTGAGAATCATTAACGGAATCAGTTTCTCTGGAAACTGAAACGGCCCGTAGTTGTTGGAACAGTTCGTGATAATCGCCGGCAGACCATGCGTTCGATGGTACGCCCGTACAAAGTGATCGGAAGCCGCCTTGGATGCCGCGTAAGGCGAATTTGGCGAATAGGGGCTCGTTTCAACGAACGCCCCCTCTGGCCCGAGCGAGCCGTAGACTTCGTCGGTGGAGACATGCAGAAAACGAAACGCCTCTTGCTCATCACTCTTCAAATCGCGGTAATGCTTCAGTGCCGCCTCCAGTAGTCGAAACGTCCCAACGACGTTGGTCTCGACAAATGCGGCCGCGCCGTCAATCGAACGATCGACATGGGACTCTGCCGCAAAATGGATGATCGCCGACGGGCGATGTTCCTTCAGGAGACAAGCAACGAGTTCCGCATCGCAGATATCGCCTTCGACAAACCGGTATTCCGCGTGATCCGCCACCGACGCGAGAGAATCGAGATTGCCCGCATAGGTCAACTTGTCGAGATTGACCAGTGCCCCTTCATCGGTAGTGAGCCAATGGCGCACGAAACTGCCACCGATGAATCCGGCTCCGCCTGTTACCAAGACCGTGCTCACGTTCACTACCTAGTTGGTGAAATCCAAGCAAAATGAAGGAACTTCGTGCTACCTCTCATCTTAACATCGACCTGCCGGCCCTGCGTTGGTTAGTCGCTTGTCACCGTTTCACGATAAGGTTTGCCAGAGCGGTAGAGTTCAAGCCGCCGTTGAAGCGGCCCCCTAGCTGCTTCTGGTACCATTTTCAGAGCCTGCTGCTGCGTTTGTACGGCCTTGTCGAATTGACCGTCTGCGGCGTACGCGGCCGCCAGTGTGTCGAGCATCGAGCCGTCTTTCCAGGACGTGAACTCGCACGCCAAACCAGCGTGCTTCAGCGCGTTAGCGCCATCGAGAACATCCGCGGTGGGACTTGTCGCCAGTAGCCAACCCAGCGCGTTGTGAATTTCGGCGTCCTGCGGTGCCAACTCGGCAGCTCGCCGAAGGTCATCTCGCGCTGAGCGATGGTCGTGCTGCTGCAAATGCAAAGCACCTCGCCGCCAATACACACTGGCGTGTGCGGGCATAAGGCGAACCGCCGCGGAGTAATCAGCAAGCGCTTTCTTAGGCTGAGCCGAATCCTGGTAAGTTCGACCTCGCTGGTAGTACACCATGCCAATTTTGTCGCCCAGTTTCGACTCCCCAGTCCGATGGAAGCCTATTGCGGCAGAAAAGTCCTGAATCGCGAGATCATGCCTGCCAAGCTTGCGATAGATCAGTCCGCGATTGTAATACGCGCGACCCAGCATCCTCGGACGAATGGCCAGCGCCTTTGTGTAGTCTGCTATGGCCCTCTGAGAATCGCCATTCATCTGGTGCGCCCGCGCACGATTCGTGTAGGCCATATCGTTATCGCTCATTAGCGTCAACGTGTGCGTGAATAGCGTGATACTGTTCTTCCAGTGGCTGGTTTGAATGAAGCAATACGTCGCCAGGACGGCGACGACCACAGCGCACATCGTTCCTACTAGTGGTCGCATCTTAGGCCAACTGCGCACCAACGCCGCTAATCCAAATGCCACCGCAATAAATATTCCGATTGAGGGCAAGTAGGTGAACTTGTCGGAATGCGACTCCCGCCCGACGTGGACAATCTTAACGACTGGAACAAGCATTCCCGCAAACCAAAACCAACCGACGCAGGCCCACGGGCTCGATCGTCGCCGCCATAGAACCAACACACTCGTCCCGACAAGCACCGCGATCGCAACAACCGCCAGCGTGGACGATATCGCTTCCTTGTCGAGCAAATACGGAATGGCGAGGCCCGATGGCCAGAAAATGTTCTTGAGGTAGACGAGATAAGTCGTCAGCGAATTGGCAGTGCTTTCCCACATCGACAACACACTCAGTGAGGTAACAGATCCGCCGTCTTTTTCGCTGAGATAGGTTGTGATGCAAGACGCAATGGTCATGCACAGGAGCGGGATCTTTTCTGCAAACAAAACCATGAACCGCTGAGTCAGGTCGCCCAAGTTCGCCGGCTCGATCGTATCGCGACCAGCTACGGCGAATCTTCGCAGCGGCCAGTAATCGAGAAGCAGTAGAACGAACGGCAACGTCACGAGCACCGGCTTCGTCATGAGCCCCAACGCGAACAAGACCACGACACCGAGGTAACGCCACACTCCACCCCGCCGTGCATACCCCGTGTACACGAGCAACGCGAGCATGAAGAATACCGTGCTTAGCATTCCTTTTCGTTCAGTAATCCAAGCAACCGACTCAACGTTCTGAGGGTGAATTGCGAACAGGGCAGCAACGAACGCGCTCGGCCAGATCGCAAGAGTTGTGCGTCGCAAGAATTCAAACAGCAAGAGCACATTGATCGTGTGAAGGATCACGTTGATCAGGTGGAAGCCAGCCGGATGACCACCGTGGATTTCAACGTCCAGCATCATCGACAGCCAGGTGACCGGGTGCCAGTTGCCGCCGTGTGTCTTGTTCCCGAAGTCATAGAATGCCCACTTGAATCCGTGGACCGTCAAGCCATCCATCACGGGCGTGTTATCGCCAACGTAGGCGTCGTCATCCAGATTGATGAAGTCGAATGTCGCGACCTGGCCGTAAACGGCCCATACGAGCCCCGCCAGCACCATGCAGACAAAAACCGCCATCCGTCCGCTGGAGGCCTTGTCAGCCCCGTGGGTCTGCAGATTGTCGGGCGAGCCGGATGTCATCGATTCGCTGGATCCCTCAGAAAATCACCAAGAAGCGTTATCGGCTCAGATTTACTTGCCTCTCCGCTCGGCAGCGATGGGCTGCGATTGCGATTGAGGCAAGCTTAGCCGCCACGACCCGCACAGGCCATTCCACCAGCATAGTCCAACGCGGGAATCTTAAACACACGCAAATCCATCAATACTCTGCGTTTGTGGCCTACGACAGGGCAACGTATCATAGCTGGAAGGCAGCCGTAAACGCGTCGTCTACCTCCGGCATCGGCGCGCGGATTCTGCCCACGCCACTCGAAGCTTGCGATTCCTGTCTAAGAAGCCCTCCATGCCACAGAAGCCACACGTAATCGTCCTTGGGGCTGGTGCCTCCGGCCTTTCCCTAGCCTGGCGACTGGCAACCAATGGAGTCGAAGTCGACGTCCTCGAATCGAGCGACATAGTCGGCGGACTCGCTGGTACCGTTCGTCAGGACGGCTACTGCCTCGATTTTGGCCCGCATTCCTTCTTCACCGAAGACGATCAGATCCTGTCCGCGGCGCTGAATCTGTTTGACCCGCCGATTGCTCCGAAACCACGGACGGTCAAGTTTTGCTTCCGCGGCAACTATCTCGATTACCCGCTGGCTCCTACCAATGTCCTGATGCAGATGGGCATCGTCGCTGGCTTCCGCGCGGCAATGAGCTTCCTCTACAGCAAGATGGTTCCTGCCCGATCAGTCGTGCAGGACGGCGAGGACGAGACGGTAGAGGATTGGGCGATCAACAATTTCGGCCGCTACCTCTACAACTCGTTCTTTAAGCCGTATACCGAACAGTTCTGGAAGGTCTCTTGCCGAGAACTCTCCGCGCGATCGATTCCCAGCCATACGCGAATGAGCTTTTTGAATACGCTCAAAGTATTGTTGCGTCGCCGCTTGAGCAAAGTCGATCCGTCACTGATCGAACGGGAGAAGCTGCCAACCTATTATCCTAAGACCGGCTTTGGCGAGTTCATGGAGAAGATTGCCGGCGAATTAACGGCCGCCGGCGGAAAGATTCACTTGGGCAGTCGCGCCACGAAAATCGAGGAGCTGGAAGAGGGCAATGTTCGCGTCACGTTTGAACGTGGTGAACAGACCCATGAAATGGAAGGTTCCTATCTCGTCTCGACGATCCCGCTCGACCGATTGACTCAAATGCTTCATCCGGTAGTGTCTGACGAAGTCCTCACTTCTGCGGACAAGCTCGACTACCGGGCCATGGTGACGCTGGGGTTGGTCACCAAGCGACAGGACGTGCTCCCCTGTAGCTACATTTACTATCTCGACCGGCCCTACAATCGCATCACCGAGATGAACAAGTTCCATCCGGACACCAGTCCTCCGGGCGAGAACTTACTGTTGCTCGAAGTCTGCTGCCTGCGTGGCAGTGCAGGCTGGAACGCTACCAAGGAGGAGCTGTTCGATATGTGTGCGGCGTCCCTGACGTCGGACCGCATCATCACAGCTGGCGACGTGACTCGATTGCTGATCCTGAAGGCTCCTTACGCCTACCCGATCTATCGCAAGGACTACGCTGGCCACCTGGAACGCCTGCTTGGCGAAGTCGAGCGACGAAAGAATATCGAAACGCTAGGCCGCACTGGCGAGTTCATGTACATGGACTCAGACAAATGCATGCGACGTTCATTCGACTTTGGCGACCGGCTGCTCCGCGACTTCGGTATCGAGCCCAACGCCCAACCCGGTATGGAATCGGTCTAAGCCGCAATCCTACTTCACAGCGGCAGTGAAGCGGCGAGGTTGCTGGAGTAGCCCGACGCACAGAATCGCCTACTAACGCCCGCTAGCGGCCCCTCTAAGCAGTTCGATCGTTTCGGCGATTCCATCGTCGATCGCCCCCTGGCACACGAATCCCGCGGCGATCAAGCGGTCGCACGCCACTTCGTACGAGAGCTGATTCATAATGGGTGAATCGACCATTTCTACGGCCAAGTCGGGCACATGCTCGCGAATACCACTAGCAATCGCGTCGATCGTAAGGTTCTCCGTGACGACGTTGTACACGCGGCCGTCGAAAAGCTGTTTTTCCAGGAAAAAGGCGATGGCCCCGATCGCGTCCTGCAAATCCAGATAGGGACGTACCTGATGCAGGGCCGTTCGCCAAACGGAAAGTGGTTGTCCCATCACGGCCTGCCAGCAGAACTTATTCACCGCAGTGTGAAACCGCATGCCGGGCGATGCTCCAACAATCGTACCAAATCGACAGGTCACGAACCGCAATCCACCTGATTCGCCCATCGTGCGGAGAGCATCCTCTTCACGAAGCTTGGTCTCAGCGTACGGACTCTGCGGCTGCAGCTCCTCCTCTGAGCAGTCCTCATCGACTCGCGACTCCTGAGTTCCATAGACGCTTGTCGAGGAAGGAAACAGCATTGCCGGTCCTGTTTCGGCACACGCCCGGGCGACCCGTTCCGTTCCGGTGAAGTTGTCGTGCTCAACCTGTTCCCGCATAGCAACGCTCGCTTCGGCGTCGGTCATGGCGGCCAAATGTACAACGGCATCTGCTCCTTCAAAGTGTGGAACCAGATCGTCCGTTACGACGTCGGCCTCGACAAACCGATATCGCCCTTGTTCCGGAAGCGCGAACAGCGAGGCGAATCGCTGCGTCCGCAGGTTATCAAGCAGCACAATCTCGGCACTGGAAAAAAACTCAGGCAGACGACGAATCAGTCCAGATCCGATATGGCCAAGTGCACCGGTGACGACAATCCTCATTGCGTATTCTCCTGACCCATTTCATCAATGATCTGCTTCGCTCGCTCAAGCCCCGCCATGAATTCGTATTTTGGCGCCCAACCGGTGATTTTACGCAGCCGCGAGGAAGAGAGGCGCACACTGCCGACATCAATCTGCTTTCGGTCCTCTGGCCACGGGACCAGCTTAACGCCCCCTCCCCCGAAGCACTTATCGATCCCCTCGGCGATCTCGCAAATCGACAAGTGCTCGTCCCCGGAAGCATACAATGCCCGTCCGAACATCTCCTGGTCTTGCGATGCCCGCAACAAGACCTCCGCCGCATCTTCAGCATAGAGCACGTTTCGACGCTGCTCACCGTCACCAAACACGGTAATCGGCTTTCCAGCCTGGGCCAAGCTGATGAAGAAATTAATGAACCCAAACTGCGGATCTGCCTTGCCAAATGCACCATACAGGTTTGGCAACCGTAGGCTTACCGTCTTGAGCCCATACATGTCGTGATAGAGCTGAAAATACTTCTCCGCCACGCCCTTGTTCGCAGAATAGATGTCGCAAGGGCGGTCGACGCAGTCTTCATCGATTGTCTCCGACTCCGCTCGACCAACGATGGTGCTACTCGAAGTGAAGACGACCGTGCTGTCGGGAGCAAGTCGCTGAGCCGCTTCCAACACGCGCAGGCTGCCGAGACAATTGACTTTAACATCAACGAGAGGATGCGCCATCGAGTAAGGATGCGATGTCTGGCCGGCGCAATGAAAGACAACCTGCTGGTCCTTGACCGCCGCATCGAGCGAATCTTCATCCAACAGATCACCCTCGACAAAAGTCAGTCGGTCACCTAGTCCCGCTACGGAATCCCGAGTACTCCGATAGATCGGATCGAGCGAGTCAAACACAGTGACGTGTGTGTCGGGTTCTGCCAGCAGTCGCCGAACAAGATTCGAACCGACAAACCCTGCACCGCCGATGACCAGGACGTTCATGCCAGGGCCTCCACGGTTTTGTCGATGCCCTCGCGAAGTGAGGTCTTTGGTTTCCAACCACTCACGCAGCGATAACGACCACAGTCTGCGACGAAGTTCCGCATCGCGGCCGTTTCCAGTTGCACGCCTTCATTGTCTGTGATCGCCACCGCGCGGCCGGTCTTTTCTTCAACTCGTTCCGCCACAAGCCGAACGAGATCACCAACCACGGTCGCTTCTTCACTGCCGATCACGTACTCCGTGCCGGAGGAACTTTTTGGTAACTGCCCTGCCAGCAGGAACGCAGCCACGACATCATCCAAGAAAATGTAGTCTCGAACGCAATTCTGATTCGCATATAGCTGAAGCGGAGAGCCGGCCATCGCACGCGCAACCATCAGATTGACAACCACCTGCTGCCGGCGATCTTGCCGAGGTGTTGGCCCGTAGACGTTCGCCAGACGCAGCGAAACCGCCCCGCCCCGCCCCTTGTACATCCGCAGATAGTTTTCCGACGCCAACTTGTGCGTCGCAAAAAACGTTAGCGGGTCGTCGGGCGTCTCCTCATTGACAGGCAGCGTACTGGCCGCGCCATACAAGTTCGCACTGCTGGCAAACACGATACGTGGTTCCACATCGTTCTGCCGGCACGCCTCCAACAAGAGCAGCGTTGCAGTGGCGTTGACGGCCAGATCTCGCTCTGCGTTCAGCTCCGAGCCCTGGCGATGCTCAAGGGACGCGAGGTGAAAAATGAAGTCGACTCCAGCGGCTGCCTGACTCCAGAGCTCCGTATTCATCACGTCGCCCTGAATGTAGCGAACCTGCCCCGTTACTTGTGCCGGCTGCCAGACGTCCAGCTCTGCGTGGTCCCACAACACCAACTCGCAGTCGACGGCCGCAAGACGCTGGGTCAATGCGGCGCCGATATAGCCCCGACCGCCAGTAATGAGAATGGTCTTGCCGGAATATCGTTCGAGTGCCACGTCCAATTCGAGCGCAGGGTTTTCGCCGTCCCTAGCTTCCGTCCGCGGAGTGTCCGCCTCTCTACTCATCCGCTCGCTTCGTCCTTAGTCCAATCGAATCCAATCTCCGGATCGTCCTCATCGATCCGCAATTCATCATCGACGTTATAGACATGCGACATCACGTAGATGACATGAGCTGGTCCGCTCACGATTCGGTAGCCATGCGCCACGCCCGGCGGAATCTTAACCACCTGGGCAGGCTGACCGTCGCCCAACAGAAAGTCCATCGTTTCACCATGCGTTGGACTGTCGGCACGGGTATCGTAGAGACCGACGCGCAGCAATCCACCGGCGATGTACCACCAATCGGTCTGAATTCGATGCAGATGCCACGCCTTAACAACGCCCTTGTGAACCAACGAGTGGCTCATTTGCCCAAAGCCGTCCGCAAAGAACTCGTCCGTGCAGCGTATGACTTCGCGAAAGAAACCGCGGTCGTCGTCGTGCGTAATAAGCGGTTTTGACTCGACTCCGTCGATCATCACAGGTAACCTCGAAGCGAACTGGCAGTAAAAAGAGGTATTTTGCCGCTAGGAACTATTCTAAAACGCGCTGACCACCTCAACAACGCGCTGAACTTGCTCTTCTGTTATTTCGGGATAGATGGGGAGCGACAACACGCACTCCGCGAGGCGTTCGGTCACGGCCATCGACGCCGACAACCGCAAGCGACCAGAGAACGCGGGCTGGGCATGGACCGGTGACTTGTAATGCACGCCAGCGACGATGTCGTCGTCTACAAGGTGCCGGAGCAATGCGTCCCGCTCCGCGCACTGTACGACGTACAGATGATAGGCGTGCCCGCACCCTTCTCGAACTTGCGGAAGAATTAGCGGCGTATCAGCCAACTGCGCATTGTATTCGCCTGCAATTGCCACGCGTCGCGCAATATCGGCCGTGAGGCGTGTCAACTTATCGCGCAAGACGGCGGCCTGCAGTTCGTCCATGCGGGAATTGCCGCCCGCAACGACGCTCTCCCGCTCCGCATTCCAACCATACTCGCGCAGCTGACGCACCGTACCGGCAATCGAGTCATCACGAGTGACGACCATGCCACCGTCGCCTAGGGCGCCCAAATTCTTCGTGGGATAGAAGCTGAAACTGGCCGCATCTCCCAGGCTGCCGACCGGTTTGCCGTTCCACGCGGCGCCATGCGCTTGTGCACAATCCTCCACGACCTGTAATCCTGCTTCCTTGGCAAAGGCAAGAATCGGGACCATATCGGCCGGTTGACCATAGAGGTGCACCGGCACAATCGCTTTCGTTCGCTCCGTGAGAGCATCCGTAAGCAGCGCCGGGTTCATCGTGTAGGTTGCCGGATCGACGTCCACCAACACCGCATTGGCGCCGGTTCGTTCGATCGCACAGACGGTTGCAACAGCTGTGTGGGACACGGAAATCACTTCATCGCCAGGCCCGATACCGCAGGCACGCAGCGCCAATTCCAGGGCATCGGTACCATTGCCCACCGCAACACCGTGAGGTACACCAACAAAGGAAGCAAATTCCGACTCGAAGGCCTCTGTCTCTACCCCAGAAAGATAACGCCCGCTATCCAACACGCGGCGCATCGCAGCGTCGATCGAGGACTTATGGGCTTGGTACGAAGCCGCGGGTTCCGAAAAGCGAATCGTCAAAGGACTTCTACCTCCGGAACATATACGATCCACTTGCCACCTTCGTTTCGAAAGGCGGTCTCTTTGGCCATTATCTCTTCGCCGTGATTCCAGGCGAACAGCAGCGCGTACTCCGGGTAGTGCTCGGAAAACTTCTCGTAGGGGTGAACCGGCAGATGCACGCCCGGGGTAAACTTGCCCTGCTTGGACGGAGTTGTGTCGCTAACGAACTCGACCATCTCCGGTGTGATGCCGCAGTAGTTGGTCACCGTGGTGCTCTTCGACGTTGCGCCATAACCGACAACTCGGACATCCTGCTTGGCCAGACGTGTAAGCACCTCCATTAGGTTATCACGCGAACGCTCGACGTTGCGACGAAACTCAGCAAAGGTCGCCTGCTCCGTTAGACCCTGCTGCTCTTCCGCTGCCAGAATGTTCGTTACGGAATCCGCTACCGCATGCTTGCCCTGTGCCCCAACGGTATAACGCATCGATCCACCATGGACGTTTTGGCCGGCGGCCTCGATCAACTCAAAGCCAAAGGGCTGCGCCCAGCGTTGCACGGAAGAGAGCGAGAAGTAGAAATAATGTTCGTCGTAAATCTGGTCATATGAGGTCTTACGAACGATGTCGCCAAGGTACGGGTCCTCGAAGATCAACACGCCGCCAGGCTTGAGCAGGATCTGCAATGCTCGCATTACGCCAGGCAGGTCCGGAATATGGCACATCACGTTCGTGGCCATCAGGACATCCGCCTGTCCATGTTCGTCAACGATCTCTTGAGCCACCTCTTCGTTGAAAAAAGCACATCGCGTGTTGATGCCCGCGTCAATCGCCACCTGAGCTACGTTCGCCGATGGTTCGACCCCCAGGTGCCGCAGGCCGGCCTGGGCGAAATGTTTGAGAAGAATACCGTCGTTACTTCCCAGCTCAACAACGAACGGGTCTGGCTCGGGCAACCGGCGTGCCATGATATCCGCCGCCATCTGCTCAAAATGAATCGCCATACGCGTCGAGATCGACGAGAAGTAAGCGTATTCCTCATGAAACAGGCGATCGGGATCGACGCGCTCGGTCAGCTGGACCATACCGCACACGTCGCATAATCCGGTCTTCAGCTCAAAGAAGTACTCGGACTCGAACTGCTCGGGAACAACAAACCCGTTGGCCACCGGCATCCGGCCAAACGACATGAACGACTCGATGTCCGCATCGCAAACTAAGCATTTTGCCGACATGTGGCAGTAACCTTCTAAATGGTTGCAATTACCCAACGCGTGGAGCAGGGCGTCCAGGGCCTCTGAGTGTCCATCTCGTCCCGATGGTGTGCGTGCTAAACCGCACAGACGACAGCGCGCCAAACGCCGCATTTATGTTATGATAACTACGGAAGTGCCTCCAGGTGAGCTGAATAATAATCGAGGCGGGATCGTCTATACGCTCCTGCCGGGCGCGAGTCATGGCAAATCCTCACATCCTCGAAATCCTTCTGATCGCGACCGTACTGGCCCTGGCCGCGGCCCCAATCGCGTACCTCGTGTCCCGGAATTGGGGCACGGCTATCGTGTCTTCGGTCGCGGTTTTGCTCGCCGGCGTCGGTATCGGGTCGTGGTCGATGCCAAAATACAGCGCCGCCAAGACGCCGAGCCAGGACGTCATGCCGAACAAGTCTCACGACAATGGCTACGTCTCAGCAGATGCGTGCCGAGCCTGTCACCCACAGCATCACACCTCGTGGGACGGCTCCTATCACAGCTCGATGACGCAGGTCGCCACCGACGATACCGTTATCGGCAGCTTCGATAATGTTTCTACGCACGGATACGGGTGGAAATATCGCCTCTTCGAGGAGGATGGAGAAAGGTACGCGGAGGTCGATTCCAAATCCCCTTGGGCCGGAAAGCACCGAGTCGTCATGACGACCGGCTCACACCACCTGCAATACGTTTGGGCCGAGACAGAACGTAAGAACCACGTTCAGCTCATTCAATCGGCCTTTCTCTTTGAAGACAATCGTTGGGTACCTCGAGAGTCGGTCTTCTTGCTCCCTCCCCACGGTAAAGGCCCACCTCGACGTGAACTCTGGGCACAGAATTGCATTCGCTGTCACTCGACGGGCCCCCAGCCCGGTCGCTACGACGGCACTAAGGTGGGCGATTTAAGTATCTCCTGCGAAGCCTGTCATGGCCCAGGCAGGGACCACGTGGAGGCGAACCAGGACCTTGTGCGGCGTTATCGTTTTCATGGCGGAGATGAACCGGACCCGACGATTATTAATCCCGCTCGTCTTTCGCCGCGGCATTCATCACAGATCTGCGGTTATTGCCACAGCCACGCATCGCACAGCCAGCCCCCGGCCAACCCACCACCTGGCCAGCCAATCGCCCCGCCCTTCCCCGACAAGGGGCACGCCTACCGCCCTGGCGATGAACTCGACGACACTGTCTTCATCGACTCCCACACGGAGTACACTGACCGCGGATCACAGCTCCTGGGAAGATTCTGGCCCGACGGAATGGTTCGTGGTTCGGGACGAGAGTACAGCGATCTCGTACAGTCACCTTGCTTCCAAGGTGGCCACGAAAGCAACCAGATGGGCTGCCTTTCGTGCCATTCGATGCACAAAGAGCCTCACGATACGCGCTCGCTAAAAGACTGGGCCGACGACCAGCTCAAAGTCGGAATGCGAGGCGACCAGGGCTGCATGCAGTGCCATCAAATGGACGATATACCTGCCCACACCCATCACCCGGTCGAGTCGAGTGGTAGCCGTTGCTACAACTGCCACATGCCACACACGACGTACGGCATCATGAAGGCGATTCGCGCGCACCAAAACACCAACCCCAGCGTGCAGACGACGCTCGATACGAAACGGCAAAACGCCTGCAATCTCTGCCACCTCGACAAGTCGCTTGGCTGGACTGCGGACTACCTTACCCGTTGGTACGACCAGCCAACGCCCGAACTCACAGAAGAACAAGAGACGGTGTCGGCGATCGTGCTGGACGGCCTTCGCGCCCGGGCAGATGTACGTGTTCTGGCGGCCTGGCACATGGGCTGGCAGGAAGCCGTCGAGGCATCTGGCAACTCTTGGTTGGCCCCCTACTTGGGACAGCTGTTGCAAGACCCGTACGACGTGATTCGCTTCATCGCCTTCCGTTCCTTAAAACGGCTGCCCGGCTTTGCCGACTTCGAGTACGACTGGCTAGGCCCCGCCGAGGAGCGAGCAGACGCCACGCGCCGAGTCCTCGAGAAGTGGAAAAGCCTGGACGCTACTGCGAACCAACTAGCGGAGAACTCAGTTCTTATCAATGCCGACGGCACGCTCAACGAGGAAGCGTTCAAGAAACTGTTGAGCGAGCGGGACGACAGCAAGATCTTCATCGAAGAATAACGTCTCGCGGCAGCTATTCATCCGCAATGGCTTCGTCACGAAACGGCAGATCCTGTTCATAGAGCTTGCGTCGTTCTCGCAATCCCACCGCCACCGGATGTGACGGATCGTCCATCAACGCCAAACCTTCGGTGGCAGCCTTAACGGCGTCGGGAAATCGCCCGACCGAAGCATACGCCGCCGCCAGGGTATCCAGCATTTCGGGATCCTCGCGCTTCGTTACCCGAACTGCATTCTCGGCGTAGCCAACGGCATTCACGCCGTCGCGCAGGCCTTCGTCAGACGAGGTCGCCAGAATCCAAGCGAGATTGTTCGCCGCCGCCGAGTTTCCCGAGTCGCCATTCGCTACCACACGAAGCTGCTCGACGGCCTCATTTAGTCGCTTCTCCGACTGAAGCAATATCGCCAGCTGGTATCTGGCGGCAAGGAATCCCGGATTTATGTCGACTGCCCGCTGGTAGTGCTCCATGGCGGCGCGAAGCACCTGGCGGGATCCGCCAGAGCTCTTACGCAAGGCTCGCGCAAGGTGAAATTGAGAATCTGCTCGAGTCGGCTGCAATTCAACCGCTTTCTGCAGCGGCGAAATCGCGCCAGAGAAGTCCCCTTCTTTCGCCAGAAACACGCCCCAATTCGTAAGTGCGTAGGCATGCTCGGGCGCCAACTCCACGGCTCGTTCAAGGTGTGTGCGGGCTCCCTCGCTGTTTTCCATCCGGGCGAGCAGCTTCCCGTAGTTTGTATGGACATCGGCGTTATCACTATCCACTTCAAGAGCCTGCTCGTAGAACGAGGCAGCAGCCTCGAGCTGACCGGCGCGAGCACGAAGATTCGCCAGATTGGAATAGAGCTGGGCGTTGTCAGGCTCATTCCGACTCGCCTCTTTTGCTGCCACGATCGCCGCTTCGTCGAGGGTATTTCTATCCACGAAAGGACGACGACCTTCGTCGGAGTCTCGCCAGATGCGGCCCACTGCGTCGGCCAGTACAGCAGCCACAATATCAGACGCCTCCGGCGTGGCATGCATCCCATCTCCATCGACGGTAAATCGCACACGCGGATTCACCGCACCAGCGGCGTCTTGGACTTGCTTGCCAAACACGCCCGACAATCGCAACGTGGGAATCCCGTGCATGCGTGCCAGCCGTTCTACAATCAACTCTCCATCCCCCTCCGGCATCGGATGGAGATCGACGATCCCTTCATCGAGAAATTGCGGCCATACAGCAATGGCGGGCTGAAAGTTGTGCTCTGCCGCAAGTCTCGCGAATTCCGCGAGCCCTTCGACCACGTTGTTGTTGCTAAGCGGCTTGCCGGCCAGGCCGAACAGATCCAGCTTGACGCAAGCCAGACGAATCAGGTGCGAGTAGACGACGAGGGTATTCACGAAGGCTGGACGTGACCCTTGTGCAACTCGAGCATTGTCCTGGTTGTAGTTTTCGAAATCGTTTTGCACGAAAACCAACATCACGACGTCGGGCTGAAACTGAAGCCCCTTGGTCCGCAGCAACTCGATCTCCGCTTTGGTGCAATAGCCAGAGATGCCAAAGTTCAGCACTTCCCATTGCCCGTTTGGGAACTTGGTCTCCATCCGGCGCGAGATCGTGTCGTCGAGATCAGGCAGGCCGAAGCCCTCGACCACCGAATCACCAAGCAGAATGGCACGCCGGATATTCCCTGGCCGCGCCACACTTCTTTCAACGTCGCGTTGCCCATGCGAGTTCGTGCTCTGATAGTTCGTGAACGAATCCGCGTCCTCGTTGCGGTAGTTGGCCTTCATTTCATAGGCCAGTACCGGATTATCCGACTTCTGGTAGACAGAGTTCGGGGCTTCGACCGAAATAGGCTTCAACCCAGGGGCCACGCCAAGTACGCGTACTGCGATCTCTCCGACAGCAAGCGCAAACACGATCGACACGGCCAACGCTAACAACCGCGGCAGCCATCGCCGCCCTCGCCTCTTGCCGTTCGTGTTTGCCTCAGCATTCATCACTAACTATTTGGCCTTGCTTGCCCTACGCCACCTCAAGTGACGAAAATACCTGCAAAACAATCGCACTCCCCGATGCTCCCATTATAGCGTGAATCAACATGACGCCAGCGCTAGAAGGCCTGGCATGTGACCATTGCACGAATCTGCCTGCCCAGATCCAAAGCGTGCCGCAGGCGCAGCCCCTGTCGGTCGCCGCTGACCGGTCTTCCCACAGCACATCCCTCCGATGCTAAGAATGCTATAATCAATTAATCCCGTTCGCTAAGCACGCCCTTCCTCTTTTAGTGCCGATGACCGCTACGCCCTCGACACCACCGCGACACCCGAAGTCCCTGCGTGCCAAGCTCGGACTCGCCGTGGGAGCTGTTCTACTGACAGTCCTGGGCCTGGAAGTCGGGTTCCGAATCGCGGGGATCGACGGCCAGTACTATGCACCTCGTGTCGACCAGGTTCAGCCAGGACCAGATGACAGCCTGGAGGCCATTCCTCATGGTTTCATACCGGGCGCAACTCTGACTAGCAAATACGACACCGACCCTCGAGGCACTTTTGGCCCGGACGCAACTGTTGCGCATACCTTCAACTCGGCCGGCTGGCGAGATCAAGAACACTCGGAACGAAAACCTCGAAACGTGTTTCGCATCCTCGGCCTTGGCGACAGCTATCTATTCGGACAGGGGATCCGCCAAGAGGATATCTGCCTGAATGTGCTTGGAGAGACACTGCAGGAAGATGACACGCGAACCATTGAATGCATCAACACTGGGGTCAGTGGATTCAACACCAGCAACCAACGTGATCTTCTGATGGCGCGTGGATTCGGCTACGACCCGGATCTTGTCGTGGTATTCTTTGTTCTTAACGACGTCGAAAGTAATCGAAACCGAAGCGCACGACGCGTCGAGTTCTTTCGCGATTACACGACAATCTACCAACAAAAAGATACCCTCTCGCATTACTCCAACTTGTGGAGCTGGGCCCGACAACGCGTCATATTAGCAATGCGTGCGTCAGAGTATACGCAAGAGTGCGTGGCAGGCTTCGCACAGGACAGCGGCAAGTGGCAGCAGTGCCGCTCGGCGCTTGCCAATATTTGGTGGGAATGCAAACAAAGAAACGTCGGGATGCTGGTTGCGATTTTCCCATTCTTTGTCGACCTAGACGGCGACTATCCGTTTCAAGAAATCCATGATCGCGTGCGTCTGTTCTGTGAGGAGACTGGTATCGACGTGATCGACCTCCGAAACGCGTACCGTGACTACAACGGCCCTGAACTGTGGGTTCATCCGACCGACCAGCATCCCAACGAGAAGGCCCACGAAATCGCTGCCGAGGCTATTGCCGAATACCTGCGACGGCCAGATGTCGATCTGCTCAAGCGGCCTCGACGCCCGACGACGAAAACGGAAGGCCCCACTACTGACAGCCCCTCGGTCCGCAGGACGCCTGCTCAAGGTTTGCTGTGATGTGCTATGATTTCAGGTATCTTGGCGTCTCTATTAGATAGGACATTCTGCACGTGAGGCATCTCGTCACCGGCGGTTCTGGCTTTCTTGGCAACCTCATCGCGCGACGTCTCTGCGAGGCGGGTGACGAGGTCCGCATCCTCGATCTCTGGGAAGACCCTTCCCGGCCCAAGGAGATCGAGTATTTCCAATGCGACGTGCGCGACAGCGATGGCCTGGCAAAAGCGATGGAAGGCGTTAACGTAGTTCACCACAACGCCGCACTCGTGCCAATCACCCGTTCGGGTGGCAAATTCTGGGAGATCAACGCCGAGGGTACCCGCAACGTCGCGAAAGCTGCCGTCCGTGCGGGCGTCGACGGATTCATCTACATGAACTCGTGCTCGATCTACGGGATGCCTGAGGACAGCCCGATTACGGACGACTCTAAGCTTTGTCCGTTCGAAATCTACGGTCGGTCCAAGCTTGGCGGCGAACAGGCGGCGGTCGAGGTCTGCGGCGAAGCAGGCATGCCGCTTATTTCAATTCGCCCTCGCACCATCATCGGTGAGGGCCGCTTCGGCATCTTCAAGATCCTTTTCGAATGGATACAAGAAGGCCGCAACATTTACGTCATCGGGAGTGGCAACAATCCCTTCCAATTCCTACATGCCCACGATCTTATGGACGCCTATATGCTGGCGTACGAGTCGCAAAAACCGGGCATGTATAACATGGGAACAGATCGCTACGGCACACTCCGGGAGATGCTCGAGAACCTGATTAAACACGCCGGCACGAATTCCAGGGTAAAAAGTCTGCCGGCACTCCCGGCCGTAACAGCATTGCGAGTGCTCGACTGGATGCACCTCAGCCCCTTAAGCGCCTGGCATTACCGCACCTACCACTTGCCTTACCATTTTGACGTCAGCAAGCTTCTCGATTTAGGCTGGAAGCCAAAGTACTCCAACGATGAGATGCTTCAGGAAAGCTACGCCTGGTTCTGCGAGCACCAAGAACAAATGGCATCCGATCCTCAAGCGTCTGCACACCGCAAGGGTGCCAAAGAGGGTTTCCTGAAGCTGATCAAGAAGTTGTCATAGCGGGCTTTCATACTGAACGCGAACGGCCCTCCCCTGGCGGTCCCGAATACGGCGAATGAATAACCTCCTCACCATCTATCGACGCGGATCCGCAAAGACCGCAGTCCTGCTGTTGCTCTTGGCGGCCGCTGGCGTGGGCGTGTTCCTGCGGTTTGGCCAAGCGACGCCCAAGCCCGATTTTGGCGTTCGCAACGTCCTACTCATCAGTATCGACACCTGTCGGGCCGATCACCTCTCTTGCTACGGATTCAAGCGAAACACGACCCCCAACATCGACGCTCTTGCGGCTGATGGAGTCCTGTTTCAGCAGGCCCAGTCGACCAACCCCCTGACGCTGCCGGCCCACAGCTCGATGATGACGGGCACTATCCCGCCCGCTCACGGGGTTCTCACGAACCAAGGGCATCGGCTGAGCGAGTCCAACACCACGCTCGCCGAAGTGCTACGGGACGACGGATTCCAAACCGCGGCAGTCGTGGGTGCCTTTCCCATGGACAAGCGATTTGGACTTGGGCAAGGGTTTCAATCGTATGACGATGATTTCGGAGACGACACCGGCAAAGGACTCTTCAACGAGGCGACCGCCGAACAGGTGAGCAAAAAGGCGATCCGTTGGCTCGATGGCCACAGCGAAGATCCATTCTTCCTATTCGTGCACTACTACGATCCGCATCAGCGATACCTACCACCCGAGCCATTCGCGACAGAATACCCTGAGGACAAGTACTCCGGCGAGATCGCCTATACCGATCATTGGATCGGCAAGATCATCGACCGACTCAAAGAGCTGGGGCAATACGAGTCGACCGCGATCATCGTGACGTCCGATCACGGCGAGAGCCTGGGTGACCACAATGAGAATTCACACGGATTCTTTATCTACCAGCCGACAATTCACATCCCCTTTGTCGCTCGCCTGCCCCAAGGCGCCCGCGGTCAGAAGATCAACGCGCCGGTGAGCATCATCGACATCATGCCCACGATTCTTGGCCTGGTTGGCTCAACCGTTCCAGAGGCAAACCAGGGCATCGACCTTAGCCAGTCGATGCATGGCGGCGATGCGCCAGCAGATGACCGATACCTATACAGCGACACCTGGTACCCGGCCAAACTAGAATGCTGCCCATTGCGAGGGTTACGGCAAGGACCCTGGCGCTACATCTGGTCGGTGCGACCGGAGCTCTACAATCTGCACACCGACCCGAGAGAGCTAAAGAACGTTTACGGGGCAGAGCAGCGAATTGCCCAGCGGCTTCACCAGCAATTGCTGGACGAACTTGAGGCAGCCAATCGCTCAGGCGACGACAACCAGAGCGAGCTCGATGATGAAACCAAAGGCCGGCTCGAATCGCTTGGCTATCTAGGCAGCTCCGGCGGCGTCGAGGCGGCTTCGGACATCGACGAGACGATGAACGACCCCAAGGATCGCGTCCATGTTCTCAACCAATATTACGACGCGATGACCTTCAAGTCACAGAACCGACTTGAGGACGCCAAGGCCGCGTGCCTGCAAATCATGCAGAAAGAACCTCGCATGTTACACGCCCATTTTCTCCTGGGCGAAATCGCTAATGCACAGGGTGATCGTGCCAACGCGGCCAAGCATTACAGCGACGTACTCGTGATCGCCGCGCAAGCGAGCAAACCCGAAACGCTGGCCTACGAGATCATCATGGCAAATGCCAATCTCGGCATGCTCAGCACGGCAGCCGGCAACTTGGCCGAGGCAAGGAACCACTTCGCTCAAGTACTAACCCTCGAACCCGACAACAGCACGGCCTTGTCCGGGTTGGGCGAAGTCTATTTTAAAGAAGGCAACACAAAGAAGGCCGAATCCTCACTGCTCGCTGCCGTGGCAAGCGACCCTCGAAATAAGTCCGCCTGGTCAACGCTCGGCGAGATGAAGCGCAAGGCGGGCAACCACGCCGAGGCCATCGGTCATTTCCAGCGGGTACTGGAACTTCAGCCCGACCATGCACCGGCTCACCAAAGACTGGCTGCCATCTATACCCAGCTGGGCGATGAACCGCGGACGATCGAGCACCTCGAAGGCGCCGTAAAGCATGCTCCGAATCAGTCGGTTTTTGCTAACGACCTCGCGTGGGTGCTCGCCACAAGCAACAACGACCAGTTGCGAAACCCGCAGAGAGCAGTTCGGTTGGCCAAGCAAGCCGCTGAGGCTACGCAATATAGCGACCCTGGCTATCTTGACACGCTGTCGGTCGCACAGGCCGCTTCGGGAGACTTCGCCGCAGCGATACAGACCGCCGAAAAGGCCCTTAAACTTGCGGAATCCGCTGGACATTCGGCCGTCTCCGCTCAGCTACGTGAACGGCTGGGGTTGTTCCGGAAATCAATTCCGTATCGACAGCCGCCGGCAACGGCCCAGCCCTAGAATCGCCACATCAGATTCGCGTTCGGCAAACTGCATTTCACCTGTCAAGCGATCGAAACACCCGCCCCCTGGCGAGGCAAATCGCTTATAATCGGATGCAGATGCACTTCTTTCCATCGTTCCTTTCGTCCACTTGGTAACACTTCAGAATGAGTTCCAACGAGCCGTCCTTTCTCACTGTCGTTACGGGTCTCCCTCGTAGCGGCACGTCCATGATGATGAAGATGCTCGCTGCCGGCGGCATGGAAGTCCTCGCCGACAACATACGTAAGGCAGACGACGACAATCCCGGCGGCTACTACGAATTTGAGCCAGTTAAGAAAACCAAGGAAGACGCCTCTTGGCTCGCCGACGCTCATGGCAAGGCAGTCAAGATGATCTACATGCTGTTGGCCGATCTTCCCGACAGCCACCAATATCGCGTCATTTTCATGCAGCGAGAGTATTCCGAGGTGCTCGCTTCTCAAGAAGTGATGCTGGAACGCCGAGGAACGAAAGGGGCAGGACTAGCGCCAGAAAAGATGGCGGATATTTTTGACCGTCAGTTGCAAGCAACGAGAGACCGACTCGCAGCGCAGCCAAATTTTGAAACCCTCTACGTAGACTACGCCCAAGCCATTGAGGATCCGCTCACCGTGGCAAGCCAAATCCATGACTTTCTCGGTCGAGAAATGGACACCACCGCCATGGCCGCGGTCGTCGATCCCGACCTGTATCGTCAACGAGGATCTTGAACCCCAGCCTTGCCACCTCTGTTCGTCTTAGCTCTTTCACATTGGTGCCCGGAAGATCGGGTGGCGACGCTTCCGCGCCGCATATCAAAAAGAGAGACGACCAACAATCACGCAACAGGATGATACGACGCTCCCTTTCAACGCGACGATCCGTCGGCTCCAGAGCGACTAAGACTATGTCAAAGTCGGCCGGAGTCGCGACGTCGTGCGACATCGCACAACGTGAAGGGGTTATCGTCAGCACTCTGGCAATACTTGCCATCGTCGCCTCGCTCTTCAGCCAGCCGGCTGAGTCGCCGGGCGTCTGCACCGCCTACATCGGCCCCGGGGCTGGCGTAGCACTCGTCGGGTCGTTCATGGCGGTCGCTATCGCCATGCTCTCGGCAATGATCACGCTTCTCACCTGGCCCATACGTTGGACCTGGCGGGCCACGCGAAGCCGCCACGCGCTGGCCCGTGCAAAAGCAAAACGGGTTGTCATCCTTGGGCTCGATGGGCTCGATCCGATGCTGGTCGACCAGTACTTGTCCGAAGGACGACTCCCGAATTTAGCGCGCCTTCGTGACAACGGAACTTACAAACGACTCGGCACGACTTGGCCACCGCTGTCGCCGGTTGCCTGGTCGTCGTTCAGTACCGGGACCAATCCTGGCAAACACAATATCTTCGACTTCCTGACCAGAAGCCCCAGCGATTACGGCCCACGTATGTCATCCGTCGTGATGCGTCCGCCCAAGCGAACCTTATCGATTGGGCGTTATCGCATTCCGCTCTCGAAATCTCGCGTCGATGGCCTCCGCAAGAGCAAGCCGTTCTGGAGCGTGCTAGGCGAAGCCGGCATCTTCAGCGCCATCATTCGCGTGCCGATCACCTTTCCGCCCGACAAGTTCCACGGCGTACAACTCTCCGCCATGTGCGTTCCCGATCTACGCGGCACGCAAGGGACGTTCACCTATTTCACCGAGGAATCGGGCGGCCAGGCGGGTGAACACTCGGACGACGCCAGCACCGCGGACCTCGGTGGCGAACAGGTCACCGTCCGGCGCGACGGCACTACCGTACACATGGATATGCCCGGACCGAACAATCCTTTGCGAGAAGATGGCAAAGAGGTGCGTGTCGCCATGAAGGTGGCGGCGAACAAGAACGGTCAACCAGTTCTGCACGTTGGCGAAGAATCTGTTCTCCTCACGCTCAACGAGTTCACCGACTGGATTCAGGTACCATTCCCGCTTGCCCCCGGAGTCAAGGCGCGTGGCGTTTGCCGCTTCTATCTGAAGCGATTTGAAGCCCCCTTCCAGATGTATTGCACTCCGGCGCACATCGACCCCGACAAGCCGGTCATGCCGATCTCGCATCCGCGAGTCTACTCCACCTACCTGGCGAAGCAGCAAGGTCCGTATGCCACGCTGGGCTTGGCGGAAGATACGTGGTCCTTGTCCGAACAGGTCATGGGAGAAGACGCATTCCTAAAGATGTCGTACGACATTGACAACGAACGGCAAGAGATGTTCTTCGACTCGCTTAAACGCATCCGACGTGGGCTGATCACCTGTGTGTTCGACGCGCCCGATCGCATCCAGCACATGTTTTGGCGATTCCAGGACGAAGGGCATCCGGCATTGACAAACGATCAAGAGAAGAATGAAGCTCACAAGAACACCATTCGCGACATGTACCGCCGCATGGATGAGCTGGTCGGGCGAACCATGAATGCCATCGATGACGACACTGCCCTGGTTGTCATGTCCGATCATGGCTTCAAACCATTCCGTCGCGGCGTTGACTTGAATGCCTGGCTACGAGAGAACGGATATCTAACTCTCAAGAACGACGCTCCCCATTCCGACCGCGTCTATCTCGGCGATGTTGACTGGAGCCGAACCAAGGCATTCTCACTGGGACTGGCTGGTATCTTCATCAATCAACGAGGACGCGAGTCGTCGGGACTCGTCGCACCAGGCAAAGAAACGCAAGACGTCGTTAATGAGATCTGCGAAGGACTCTCCGGCCTACGGGACGACGAGCGCGATGAAGTCGCCATCGATGAGGCGGTCGCGAGAGAAAGTGTCTACCAGGGTCCCTACGTGGAAACGGCGCCCGACATCATCATTGGCTACAACGTCGGCTACCGCGTCTCCTGGGATTCCGCCGTCGGAAAGTGTGCAGCCGACGTCTTTTCGGACAACACCAAGGCCTGGAGTGGCGACCACTGCATTCACCCGGAGAAGGTGCCAGGCGTAATATTCAGCAACTTGAAGCTGAACGAACGGCCGGCCAACATTATCGATCTGGCTCCCACAACGCTGGAATTGTTGGGCGTCGGCAAGCCTGGCTACATGGACGGCAAATCGCTACTCAATGGGTCCGGCCTGCCTAAGCGTCCCGCAGAGCCAGCTACTGCGTATGCAGCCGAGCAGCCAGCCCCCGCCTAGAATACTAAAGCGACACCTTACGAAACCCATCTTTCCCCCCCCTCGCAAACTATCCCATGGATCGACGCGACTTCGTACGACTGGTTGCCTGCGGCGCCGGGGCTTCTCTCCTGCCTGGCTGTGGTGATGCGCCTGAGGGGAACGGCAGTGCTTCAGGCAAGCGCGTCCTCGTCGTCGCCTTCGACGGCCTCGATCCGCGCATCATTGACTCGCTGATGCGAGCAGGCAAACTCCCCAATTACAAACGCTTGGCCGAGCAGGGCGGCTTTCAGAAAGTCGCAACTAGTACTCCACCACATACCCCCGTCGCCTTTTCCAGCATCATCAGCGGCGCCGACCCGGCTCTGCACCAGATCTTCGATTTCATTCATCGAGATCCTCGTCCCGAAGGGGACCGTCTGGCGATGCGTCCGTTCTTTTCCACTGCCGACACCAGCCAGGCAGAACGAGCCCCGCTCACCATGGGCGACTGGCAGATCCCTCTGAGCGGCAGCCAAACGAACTTACTACGTCGCGGCCCCGCGTTCTGGGACTATCTGATACGGGAAGGTATCGATACCGACGTTTACTACGTGCCATCCAACTACCCAACCATCGAGCCCGACGGCCCCGGACGATTTCGCACGATCGCCGGCATGGGGACGCCTGACCTGCTCGGTGACTACGGTAAGTTCACCTTCTACGGTCCCAAACGCCACGGCACCGTTGGTGGCGGGCGCTTTGTCCAGGTTCGCATGGATAGCAACCACCGCATCCGCACTGAACTTGAGGGACCGCCCAACTTCCTGCGAAACACCGGCAGTGGCAAGAACAACAAAACGCCCATGCTCACCACGGAGCTTGAGATCGCCCGCGATCCAACCGAGAGGATCGCCAAGATCTCACTTTCCGGCTCCCTTCTCCTGCTTGCTGAAGGTGAGTGGAGCGATTGGATACCGATCGAATTCGCTACCGGATTCCCCGGCTCCACGGCATTGAACGCCGTCGGAGCGCCAACTTCGATCCACGGTATGGTCCGTCTGTACCTAAAGCAAGTTCATCCCGATCTGGAGCTTTACGTCAGCGCGATCAATATCGATCCGAGCAATCCGGCCAATCCCATTAGCACGCCGGTTGATTTCAGCCACGAGCTGGCAACCCGCCACGGACGTTTCTGTACGATCGGAATTCCGGAAGACACCAAATCTCTTTCCCATCAGGCACTGTCGGAAGCGGAGTTCCTAGAACAGACCGGCTCCGTCGAGGAAGAAAGAGCGGCCCAATTCCGACATGCTCTGTCGGAGTTTAAGCGAGGCTGTCTATTCTTCTACTTCGGTGCGACCGATCTCGTGCAACATATGTTCTGGAGAGATCGCGATGAGCGACACCCGGGACGCGTGCCGGAACAAGCGGCCGAATTTCACGGCGTGGTTGCGGACACCTACATCAAGACCGACAAACTCGTCGGCGAGGCGCTCGACGCCCTGAATCCGAACGACACGCTAATTGTCTTCTCCGATCACGGGTTCACCAGCTTTCGGCGCGGCTTCAACTTGAACACGTGGCTGGAACAGTCAGGCTATCTCCGACTGTCAACGAAGGGGCGGCGCAAGAAGGTTGAAAAACAAAGCGGTGTCGACTGGTCTAGGACGCGCGCCTACGGCCTGGGAATGAATGCCCTCTACGTAAATATGCAGGGGCGTGAGAAGTATGGAACCGTCGAACGCAAAGCAGCCAACGGCCTGCTGGAGAACATCCGAGAAGAACTATTGAAGGTTCGAGACGAGGACGGAACGGCCGTCATCGAACGAGTCGATCTCGTCGAAGAGATCTACCCTGGTGCGGACCGCAATCTGGCGCCCGACATGTTCATCGGCTATAATGACGGCTATCGAGCGAGCTGGGACACCATCCTCGGGGATATGCCGCGTACATTACTCCAAGACAACATGGATCGTTGGAGCGGAACGCACCTGATCGCGGCCGAACAGGTGCCCGGCATGCTCTTTACCAGTCGGCCGGTACTCGTCGACGACGCTTCCATTTCGGACATCGCCCCCTCAATCCTCGATCTATTTGGAATCGACACACCAAGGCAAATGACGGGCAAGTCGCTATTCACCTCGCCCGAAAAACCTGCTTAGGGCAGGCTCCTTTTCGTTACGTATCCTACACACCAGACACTGGGTTAACCGCCGTGGTATTTTCCTCTAAAAAATCGGTCAAAATCGACAAGCCGCTATACGAGCAACTCGCCGCCGCAGCTGAGAAACAAGGTTATTCGTCTGTCGACGAGTTGATCGAGAACGTGCTACGCAAAGAAGTAGCCGGCTCCGACGTCGATCTCGAACAACAACAGGCTGAAGAACAGCTCCGTGGACTTGGGTACATCGAGTAACCGATGAATTCGTTGAACGCGGCACTGACCTCGATCACCGACGCCTTTTTTTCGGCATTCGCCAGCTGGCCTCCAGCGTTGGTGCTGATCATCGTGTCCGCTCTACTGGGCGTCGTGATGGCCGTAGCGTTCCGCTTTACGTCGCAACAAAAGAAGCTGAAACGAGTCGCCGAACTCACACGGGCGCAGGTCCTTGCGATCAAGCTTTTCAAGGATGACCTGCACACGATGTTCACTAGCCTCGGTCGACTTTTCAAGTACACCGGCCTGCGGCTTTGGCACTCGCTTCCGCCCATGCTGGTGATGGTGATTCCCTTCACGCTCCTTCTTGTGCAGATAGCTCGTTGGTACGAGTATCAACCGCTCGCCCCGGAAGATCGTGTCGTCCTGGAAATGGAGATCGCCGAGGGAGCCTGGGAGAGCATCGACGACCTGAAACTATCTACCTCCGCGGGAATCACCGCCACCAAGCGGCATCGCGAAAAGCGACCGCCACGACTTACCGCCGAAGAACAAGAGAGGCTTCGCAAGGGCTTTGAAATCCCGGCTCTCGATGAGATCGAAAAGTATATCGTCTCCTGGGAACTTCAGGTCGATGCCAACCCGACGGCTGACGACTCGGTCTTCTGGAAATGGGGTGATCTCGAAGGCACCAAGAGAATTGCCGCTGCTCCAACGCCACTCACACTTTGTGCCGTCGACCAGCAGAGGGCGGGCGCCGACTGGATCGACCAGATTCTGTTTCCCGGTGAACCTGCCTTCGCCAGCGAGACTCACATCAAGAACGTGACGGTCCACTTCGAGCCGCGTGAAACACCCGTCTTGGGCCTCAATGTACCGTGGTGGCTAACACTACTCGTCGTGTCCATCGTGACGGCACTGCTGGTGCGCCCGCTCGTGGGCGTTCAGTTCTAAGGCAGGCCGAGGCAAAGCGCTGGCATGGCTGTCGATTAGTCGAACCCGCGGACGGCGTGCGGTTGATAGGCTGCCTCTAGTTGAGCAATCTCTTCCGTCGACAGTTCCAGGTCGACGGCACCAATCGCCGCCTCCAGGTGATCGAGCCTCGTCGCACCAACGATGGGCGAGGTCACCCCTGGTTTTGAGAGTAGCCAAGCAAGTGCAACCTGAGCAGGCTGGGCACCACGATTGCTTGCCACTTCGCGAACCTGCTCGACGACTTGCCAATCACCGGGGTGATCGTAGAGCCGAGGAGCATAATCGTCGCTCCCGGAACGGACCGTGGCGGACGCGTCGTCGACCGCCTTGCGTGTCCCAGCCAGTAGGCCACGGGCGAGCGGCGACCATGGCATGACCGCAATCTCTTCCGCTTCGCACAGCGGCATCATCTCTCGCTCTTCTTCGCGGTACATGAGATTGTAATGGTTCTGCATGGCCACGAACCGCGACAACCCTCGCGAGTCTGAGTGGGCCAGCGACTGTGCGAACTTCCAGGCCGCGGTGCTGCTGGCGCCCAGGTAGCGAACCTTGCCCTGCTGCACCAATAAATCGAGTGCAGCCATCATTTCATCGATGGGCGTGTGTGGATCGAAGCGATGGACATAATAGAGATCAATCGTCTCGACCCCTAAGCGACGAAGACTGGCCTCGCAACCTTGCTGGATATGTTTTCGTGAAAGGCCTGACATATTCAGGCCTTCGCCCATCTTATTGAAGACCTTCGTGGCAACAACACATTCTTCAAGATTGGTATACTCACGCAGAGCCCGTCCGGTGACCTCTTCACTGACGCCGAGAGAATACATGTCGGCCGTGTCAAAGAAATTGATCCCGGCCTCGACCGCTCGCCGAAAGAAAGGCTTGGCCGCCTCTTCGTCGAGAACCCACGGTCGCCAAGCGGAATCACCGTAGCTCATGCAGCCGAGACAGAGCCGCGAGACCTTAACGCCTGTCTTTCCAAGATACGTGTACTTCATCGCTACTCGACACCTCCGTTCGTCCGTTAGCGGCCCCAATTCGCTAAGTCTAGTCGCTTGCTGGACGAAACCCGCGAATTACCCCTAGGACCCGCGTCGCTTCCTGGTTTCCAACCGCACTGCCTCGGCTTCGTCTTCTTTGGCTTTCTCTTCTTCTCCCGCGGCCTTATAGGCCTTTCCACGTGCCCGGAAAGCAACAATCGACGGCTTCCGCTCAATCGCCATCGTGAAGTCCTTAATGGCGTTTTCGTGCTGTCCCTTCTTGAGGTACAGGCGACCTCGCTGCAGGTACGTATCAGGAAGACGCGGCTCTTTTGAAATGGCAAGTGTCAGATCGGCGACTGCTCCCTCCCAATCGCCCGAAGCATCGCGACTTACCGCTCGTTTCAGGTACGCTGCGACAAATCCCGGGGCCTTCTCAATCGTTACGCCGAAGTCTCGATTCGCCTCGTCGAATTGTCCTTTAAGGAGCAAGGCCGACCCTCGCTGAAAAATCGCCTGCAGGTCGTTGGCGTCCAGCTCAATAGCCCGTTCAAGATCGGTTAATGCTCGGTCTGTCTTACCCGTCTTCAACAGTGCGACGCCCCGTTTCCGGTAGGCCGCCCCGTCGTTGGGCATCAACTTAATAAGCTCTGACAGCTGGGCAATGGCCCTGCCGTCCTGTCCTGCGGCCGTAAAGATATCCGCCAGTTCCTCGTATCCCTTAGCGCGATCTCCCGGCGCGGCCAACTTGAGATAGGCGGTCGCAGCCGCTGCGGCCTTGTTGAGCTGGCCGGTCTTTTTCAACGCCCGAGCCAGTTCAAGGCGTATTTCGGCTACGTCCGGCGCGATATCCGACGCCTTCTTTAAGTCCTCGACGGCACCCGCCAAGTTATTCAGCTTGATGCGGCAGTCGGCTCGCAGCCAGTATGCCACATGATTCGTAGCCTGAACCGCGATAACGCGTTCCAAGTCGCGCAGCGCCAATTGAGGCTGATTGCTGAAGACGTAGGCACGACTGCGACGCTCGTAGAGTGATGTCGATTCCTGACTTGTCGGCTGCAGCTCTAGGGCAGCTGTGTAGTCCGCGATGGCGTACTCCAGTTGCGTCGGGTCCTCTGTTGCCAACGCCATGTGGGCGTCTCCACGATTACCATAACCGGCAATCAGATTCGGATAGGCTTCCACAACCTTGGAGAACTCGTCGATCGCCTTCGAGTAGTCACCGGCCTCCATCGCCTTGAGCCCACGCTTATGCGATTGTTCGGCCCCACCACACCCTAGGCACGGTATTGCCAGCACGCAGGCTAAGACCAAGAGAGACCACCTGCCGACACGACCGTCACAGTTAAGTTCAGCTGACACTATCAGTTCCCATTTGTTAATTCACAGATTGAGGACCGCAGCCCCGGCAGGGCCACTATCCTCATTATAAGGTGCTCCTATGCAGTCGCAATTGCCAGCCGGCATTTATGGGCCCCGCTCGGAACTCGCCACAACCTTCACGACCGCTACCATCCGCATTCGACCCCGGTCGCGCGTGCTCTCACAGCACGCGTGAGATACAACCGCTCAGGGCGGCATGGTACGATGGCATTACTCCGTGCTGCAGCGTGGCACTGCCACATTGCTAGCACCACGCAACCGAGTCCCGCTACCGAGCCCAAGTCACTTCGCGAGCCGCCGCTCCGCGTTCCGCCGCCATGCGTACTGTTCTCATTTGTCACGACGAAGATTCGCTCGACCGCGATGGTCTGGCCCGCTGGATGGCATCCTTCTCTGATCTCGTAGGCATCGTCGTGCTCCAGGAGAAGTCCGACCGCAAGAAGAAGCGTATCCGCCGCGAGATTGAGCGAGTTGGTTACTTCCGATTCCTCGACGTCATCGCCTTCCGCTTCTACGACCGCCTGATCAACGGCCGCAAGGACCACGAGTGGGAAGAAGCGACGATGGCCCGGCTGGAGGAAGAATACCCCGACCTACCGGCCGACGTGCCGCGACTCTTCACGCATAGCCCCAATTCCAAGGAGGCCGAAGAGTTCATTCGCGAGAGCCAGTGCGATATCATGGTCGCCCGCTGTAAGACCATCCTCGCCGAGCGGATCTTCACGCTGCCCAAGTCCGCCACGCTCGTCATGCACCCGGGCGTCTGCCCCGAGTACCGCAACGCCTATGGCTGCTTTTGGGCACTCGCCTGCGACGACGTCGAGAAGGTCGGCATGACCCTGCTGAAGGTCGACGCCGGCGTTGATACCGGCGGCGTCTATGGCTATTACTCCTACGATTACGACGAGGTCGCCGAATCGCAGTCGATCATTCACGGCCGCGTTACCTACGACAATCTTCCGGTGCTCGCGGAGAAGTTTGCCGAGATCCATGCTGGGACCGCCGAGATGATTGACACCACCGGCCGCCCGTCGGCCACCTGGGGCCAACCCTGGCTCACCAAATATTTCCGCTGGAAGCGCCAAGCCCGCAAGAGAGCCCGCCATGCAGCAAATGACGCTGCTGTATCATGATGTGATCGAAGGCGATCGGCACGAAGTGAGTGGGTTCCCCGATCCGGCAGCCCGTCGCTACAAGCTCGACCGGGCCGACTTCGTCCGCCACCTCGACGCCATCGAGGCCGCCACGAGCCGGGCGCCGATCGCGGTCCATGCGATCGAGAGTGAACCGACTTCTCCCTGCCCCGTCACAATCGGCTTTGACGATGGCGGGGTCAGTGCCCTGACCATTATCGCGCCCGAGTTTGAGCAGCGTGGCTGGCCGGCCCACTTCTTCATCACGACCGACTACATTGGCACCCCCGGCTTTCTTACCGAAGATCAGATCCGCGAGCTCCACAGCCGTGGCCACGTGATCGGCTCCCATAGCTGTTCCCACCCCAACCCGATGGCTGGCTGCAGCAGCGAGCAGCTGGCCGACGAATGGAGCCGCAGCATCGCCCGACTCTCCGAAATCGTGGGAGAGCAAGTCACCGTCGGCTCGATTCCCGGCGGAGCTTACAGCAAGGAGGTGGCTCGCCAAGCGGCCGCTGCTGGCATCACCTGGCTATTCACTTCGGAACCCACACGCCGGCCCTGGCAGGTTAATGGCTGTACCCTGCTGGGCCGCTTTGGGATCGAGATGGAGGATTCGCCAGAAAAGGCCGCCGCCTTCGCCTCCGGTCAATTCTCCACACGGGCCAAAGAGTGGGCCGTCTGGAATACCAAGAAAACGATCAAGCGCTTGGCCGGCCCTCTCTTCTATAAAATCAGGGCCTGGCAACATCGGAACCAGTAGCTAACCGGGGCTGCTACGACCGTCGGGAGGGCGAAGTCGCGTACGGCGAACCCGAACGCGATCGGGAGGGCGAAGCTCCTGCTGAGCCATGGCAATTCCCCAAGTGGACTCCCCACTCCGCACGCCTCAGCACTGCTGGACTAGCCAGCAGTCGCACCCGCGGCGCAACAATGTCCCACATTCGTACCACGAATGTTCGCACGTCGTTCACCGCTTGTTCGACGGATGTTCGACGTTTGTTCAATGGCCGTTCAACGTGGCCGTTTTGTCGAACATTTTGAGGCGCCGTTCCATCGACCGGGAGGGCAAGCCTCGCGCGCGAACCGTAGACAGGAGTCGGGAGGGCGAGGCTCCGGCCGAGCCGCGGTAACACCCAATGTGAACACACCACTCCGCGTGACACCGCGCTCAATAACGAGCTACCAGTGGCCCTCAAACCTCACCGCTCACGTCTCAAGCCTTCCAAGTTGTCAAAGAACGAGCGTGCGGTGGCCACACGGGTGCCACTGGCTCTGCCAGTGCTCGTGCTTCAACTACCGCCCTGCGCTCGGCCGCTATTCCCTGCGGCCGTGCTCAGTTGCTACTGCAACAATCGCGTGCAGCGGGAATGATTATGCATAGGTCGGTGTTCAGTTCAAGCAAATCTTCTTTGCCGGCCTCGTTGTGGAGAGGTCTCCTGACCACTCCACCCAAGCGACGAAGTCACAGCCAAACACAACATGAACACACGATAAAACACCCGCGAACAGAGACCGAACAAGAATGAACATCACAATCAGACACGGGTTGCCGCATCTCAGTGACAGATGACTCTCGGGATGCCACTGGCTCTGCCAGTGCTAGGTGAAGCCGGATGGTTCGTCCACGCCAGATGTCACCGCGACGCGCACGCGACCTCGCCCTCCCGAAAGCCTGGTTCGCACGCGTGCCTCGTCCTGCCCAACTACGTCCATCCTGCCTAATCAGAAACTCAACCGCGACGCCGGCGAGTCTTGTTAAGACAGGTAGTCTAAGGCCGTCAAAACGACGCTCAAGCGGCATCGAATTTGTTGCAGCGGCATCGTCTGGCCATTAAGCTGAAAGTACGTGGGCAACACTTCCATTTCACCCGCAGAGGGAACGACTCGTGACTCTGCTCGATTGGTTTGCGATCGCCGTGCTTGTTGTGCTGGCCGCCTCCCTGGTCGTCGGCTGGGTGGTTGTCGGCATGTTGCCAGGCCGCATTGCACGCAAGCGCAATCACCCCCAGGCTGACGCGATTGCCGTCTGTGGTTGGTGGGGCGTTTTGACGATGGGCATTCTCTGCCCCGTAGCGTTCATTTGGGCATACACCAACCCACGTTGGCGCGAAACCTCTGCGCCGGCCAGGCCGCCCGATTAGGCGCTCGCCAAACTGCTGGCCAACCCCACTAGGTGGACCATGGCGGGATCTCATTCATGATCATCTTTCTCACTCTCTGCTACATCGGCGTCATCGCATTGCTCGTCAAATGGGGCGTGCTCCGTTGGACGCTGTGGTGGAAGCTTTCGCCGTTGGCCTGGATGATCCTGTTGATCGTCGTGCTGTTTATTCCGATGCAGTGGGGGGCGCCGTCGGGGCCCGTAACCGCCTATCAATACGTCATCGAAGTCATCCCCAACGTCTCTGGCGAAGTGGTCGACGTCCAGGCGAAGGGTCTCCACCCGATGAAGGAAGGGGACGTGCTGTTTCAGATCGATCCCGAACCATTTCAGCACGAAGTCGATCGGCTGGAGGCGGCGTTAGCCGAAGCCAAGCAGAACGCCGCCATGCTGCCGTCTGAACTTGAGGCGGCCAAGGCCAGGACCAAGGCAAGCGAAGTCGGGTTGACCGACGCCGAGCAACAAGTCCTGGTTTTCGAGGCGGCCTTCGACGCCGCGCAGGCACTCGTGTCGAAGACCGAGGCGGACCTTCAGCTGGCACGCACCAGCTTGGAACGAGACAGTAAAGCCGCGCAGACCACGCCCGGCGCGATCACCGAAGAACAACTCGACACACGTCGCAAAGAAGTCGACGTTCAAGAAGCAGCTCTCAAAGCGGCCAAGGCTGCCGAACAACAGGCGCGCATTGTGTTTGAAGCAGAGTTTGCCGGAAAGAAAACCGTCATCGCTAAAGCTGAAGAACAGCTGCGCGCCGCCAGGGCCGCGGAAGTCAAAGCTCAGCTGGCCGTCGATTCGGTCATCGACGGCGTCAACACCAACGTGGCCCAACTCGACGCCGGATTGCGGAAAGCCCGTTTCAACTTGGAAGAAACGACGGTTCGCGCCCCGTCAGCCGGCTACGTGGTCGCCAACACGCTCCGGCCGGGGCAGCGAGTCGCCGCCTTGCCAGTACGGAGCTGGATGGCCTTCATCGATACCGAGAAGACCGTACTTGTCGTCGGCATTCAACAGTACGCGCTACGTCATGTGAAATCGGGGCAACAAGCCGAGGTGGTGCTCAGCGCCTTGCCGGGGCAGACCTTTGCCGCCACGGTCGACCGCATCAGCTACACCACCAGCGAAGGCCAGATGGAGCCGACCGGAAAACTTCCGACCGATCCGGGCCAGGGCGAGAATCTGCCGATCGGCATCACGTTAAAACTCAACGACGCCAACTTGAAGCTGAGCGACCTGCCTGGCGGAGCGGTCGGCACGGCCGCCATCTACACCGACCGCGCCCAAGCAACCCACATCATTCGCAAGGTGATGATCCGCATGGACAGCTGGATGAATTACATCATTCCGTGAGCGGGCGCAGCAGGTCCGCCATCTCGCGCAGGCGATTCTGCCAGGCCCGCACGTACTCCTCCGTCACCTTGCCGCCAATAAGGATGGGCCTCTCTGTAAATCCCTTGGACTGTTGTTCAAGCAACTTCTCTCGGAGTCTATCATGCCAGGATTCTGAAAGACTGGCGACGAGTGAGCAGACTTCCTCATCGCAATCCACATTTGTCAGTGTGTCCAAGATCTGCCAGGTGGCTTCGGTTTCGCTCGTAATGTCACGATCGTACAAGCGGATGCACTTGGCGATCTGCACACGGCAGTCATATACCATTCGCCCCCCCTTTAGCTCTCCGTTCGCCACATCCACGGACGGACCAGAACAAATCGACAAGATACCAGGATGAACGAGATCTATCCCGCCTCATCATGTTCATCCTGTCGAAGAATGAATCACCAAAACGAAAATGCCGGCGCCGCCTGACTACTCCTTCACATCCGCCACCAGGTGGTGCGGGGCCGGCTTGGCCAGGTCCGATCCTTCCGGCCAGTGCTGCAGGAAGATTCGCTTGTTGCAGATCGCCCACACGTCACGCGTCGTGTTCCCGTTAGGCATCGTCCAGTAGATGGCGACGGTGTTCGGGCCGAGCGTCTTGATCGTGCCGGTCCAGCCGACCTTGTGCTTGCTACCCTTGTCGTGGATCACCTGCTCCAGACGAATTGTGTCGCCCTTGACGTGATACTCGTGGTTCCAAATGCTGTCGAATTCTTCGCCGACGTAGACACCATCCTTGAGGACCGTCTGCACGCTCGAGCCGGCGTCTTCCTTAAGATGATCGATCGCCGCGCGAATCTTCTCGGCCTCGTCGCCGGCATCGGCAACGGCTGCTTCCAGGGCTTCGGCCAGCGCTAGGCGGCTGTTGTCCAGGGCCTCCTTCCTGGTCGCTTTGATCGCCTTCTTGGCCTTAACGAATTCCGCGACGGCCGCCTTGGCCTTGGCCGACTTGAACTCAAGGTCAGCGCCATCGTGGGCATGGGCGATCGTGGGCATTACGAGAGCAACGGCGAGAATGGCAAGCAGGTATCGCATGAGATGAACCTTATGAAGTTAATTGGGTTGCTGACTGTTTGACAGAAAACAGCATAGCAATTGCCGAGCCTGATTCAACTCGGGGCGTGGCCCGCGCATGAGCCACAGAAGACAGGATAACGGGATGAACGAGATTCCTATCGGCCGATCCTGTTCATCCTGTCAGAAAAAATGAACTCGCGAATAATCACAGATTTCTAGGCACGGTTAGCGAGCTATAAGTGGCGCCCAAGTAACGCCTTCCGAAATTATCTGCCCAGTGCCGCACGGGTACGTGCGACAAGTTGGTTATCAGCCCCGGCAGATCCTCGCAAGTTGAACATGTTCGAGGCGAAGTAGATGTCCCGCCAGCCGGGTGACACGTGATAATAGTCCTCCAGCACCGCAGAGCTGAACTTGTAGTCGTGGGCATTCGTGCCCTTGAGAAAGATCAGCACGCGGGCCGCGTCGATCAGCTCCTTGGCGTCGCCCGTGCTTCTTAGTCGCGCCAGTGCACCATTGGCGGCCGCCATAGGATCGCCATTGAGCTGGGCGAAGATCGACTCAGCCGACGACTCCTTGGCGTCGCTACCTTCACCACCGGCGTCCCCGCGCAGATCGGCAATCGAACGTTTCGCAATCGGCCCCCGACCCGCCATGCGATCGCGAAACATCGGCAAGAACGCCGCATTCTGCATGAGCAGCAGCCGTCGCGTTTCGTCACTGCCGCAGGCACGAAATGCAAAGCTCAAAGCGTTCGTGGTCGTCACCGCGTGTAGCGGAATGATGCCTGGCTGTTTCATCAACATCTCACCGGCGGCCACATGTAGCGCGTCCCAGATCGATTGCGGCGAAATGCCGGCGGCGAGCTGTTTGACGACCATGTCGCTCGCGTCTTCATTGGAGACGGAGCGAAACGCCTCCACTAGCCCATGGGTTGCCCCGTCATCGAGGCGACCGTTCTGCCAGCTGCCAGGCACTTGGGCAAGGCGCTCGTTGTTGCTGCGGAACGGTCGATCGGGATCCCCATCGCGGCGAGCCGGGTTACTCCCCTCGTGCATCAGCAGCGCGTATACGAGCGAACGCAATACCGGCTCGGCATGTTGCAGGCCGATGCACTGCAGCGTTCGCCAGCTGTTGGCAACAAAAATCGCCTTGTGACCGATGGAGCGGAAGTCGCGACAGCCATAGCGGAACAGCAACTCGTAGATCTCATTGATGCCGGTGGTGCGGGCCAGGCTCGCCACGGCGACGTCGGCCGCTTCGACATCCCAGTTGTCCATAGCCTCGATGAATGCGGCACGTGCTTTGTCGGCCGAAGGAAGCTTCGACTCATCAACGCGGCTCATCGTCCAGTCGCCACGTTCTTCCACGTCGCGCGCGGCCGCGCTCTTGTAATAGTCGAGCGCCCAAAAAACCGGCAGCCAGCGATGCTCGGCCGGCGATGAGATACTGGCCAAGTGCGCGGAGTTGACGACCAACACACTGTGGAATTTGTGCCCCACCGACGGTCGCGGCTCGACGTTTTTGACGCCAGCCAACAACAGCCCGGCCAACAGTTCGCGATAGCTCAGTCCGGCGGCAATACGCGCGGCGACTTTCTCCAGCAGCTCGGCCCGGGGTGTCTCTTCGATCATCCGCACGACGGGGGCAATCTCATCGCGCAGCTGAACCGAATTGCCGGCGGCCGCGACCTCGCTGGCCGACACCGGCCGCAGACGGGACAGAAACCCCAGGTCGCCTGTGGTGATCATCGCCCCGGCCGTGGCGGTGCGCGCCAGAAAACGACGCCGACCGGAATTGGTGTTACTGCCCATTGTGTTGGTCTCCGAAATGAACTGCCGCGTACGTATTGCCGGATAAGTGCGACGATTGTCGTCATTCTAACACGCAGCCGCCGGTGTCAAACACATTTCACGTGCTGCCGCTGCTCGGTCAATACGCACGCTTGATCGCGGGCAGCTTCTTGTTACGCTGAATGCCTTACCTGCCGCACTACCAGACGGATCTACGATGAAGAACCACCGCCGAAAACAGTTCCACCAGCGACGCCTGTTAACCGCCGCCCTCGCCGCCACGTTGATGGGCGGATTTCTTAGTGGCGCCGCGTCGGCCGCCAACCGAATTGTTGAAGAGAACAAGAAGGCTGGCACCACCGACTGGCTGCTCAAGAAGACCAAGATCAACGATCCCTCGCGCAGCCTACCGGTTGAGGGCTACTGTTCGCATGCCAGCATCCGGCCCGGCGAGAAGCTAGAGATATTTGTCAGCACCACTCCGGTCTCTCGCTTCCGGCTCGACCTGTACCGGCTTGGCTACTACGGTGGCAAAGGTGCGCGGCTGGTTCACTCCTTCAATAACGTGCAGGGCAAGACGCAACCGACGCCGGAGCCAGGACCACGCAATGTGCGTGAATGCCAGTGGGATGCTTCGGTGGCGTTAGCCATTCCACGTGACTGGGTCAGCGGAGTTTACCTGGGCAAGTTAACCGCACTCGGAAGCGGCTTTCAGAGCTACGTGATCTTCATCGTCCGCGATGATCGCAAAGCGGATTTTCTGTTTCAGGTTTCCGACCTCACCTGGCATGCTTATAACCGCTGGCCTGGCTGGGCATCGATCTACGACTTTGGCGATAACCACTGGCACAGCGGACCGAGCAACAACGTCAGCTTCGATCGCCCTTACGCGCGATTCATCAACATGACGGCGATTCCATGGGACGACGCCAAGCCCTACACCGGCTCGGGCAGTTTCCTGTTCTGCGAGTTTCCGCTCGCCTTTTGGATGGAGAAAGAAGGTTACGACGTCTCCTACATCTCGCAGGTCGACACCCACGCCGATGGCGAAGGGCTCAAGCGTGCCCGCGGCTTCATCTCCATTGGGCACGATGAGTACTGGAGCCGGCAGGCGTTCGCCAATGTGACGGCGGCCCGCGATGCTGGCGTGAACCTGGCGTTCATGTCTGCCAACACCTCGGTGGTCTCTGTCATCTTCGAGCCGTCGAGCGATGGCCGGCCAAACCGGAAGTATCGCCGCGACACGATCTTCACCGACGAACAGGACCTAACCGGAGCGGCCGCGTACGGGCTTGGATTTGGCGATTGGGTTTGCACCGCGCCGGAGCATTGGCTCTACAACGGCACCGGCATGAAACAGGGCGATCGAATCAAGGACCTAATCGGATGGGAGTATCAGGGCGAGCCGCTGAAGAAGGACCCAAGTTTGGTGGTCGTTGCCCGCGGAGCCTTAACCGAGACCGAGGAGAACGAACCGCCCGAGTTCGTGGCTACGGTGTACGATTGCCCCAAGGGGAACTTTGTGTTCAACGCCGCTACGATCTGGTGGGCGATGCCGCTCTCGTCACCACCTGGCTTCAACAACCCGCACCGCATTAAGAGCGACTGGACCAAGGACGACCCACGGGTCCAGCGAATGACAAAGAACGTCTTCGACCGCATGCTCTCAACGCCCGATCACCGAGAATAAGGTCACCTCGCGAGAATATCGCAACTGGCCGACGCACCGCGCAGCCGCTACGATAACTGCACTACCGAGATTACTACTCAAGGGCTCCCGCACGAAGCCCGACAAAACAACTTCACCAACAGAATCCCCTTCAAGGATATTCCCATGCCACGCCCTGCCCTGCTCCGTTCTGCTGTTCGACGCTTGATGCCTGTCATTGCCGCGGCACTGTTCACGATTCTCTCCGCCGCTCCGGCCATGGCCCAGCAGTGGATCACCTACCCGGCCGCCGAAGGTGCAGGCGGTGGCAAGCACATCGTGTTCGTGGCGGGCGAGTGGGAATACCGCAGTGAAGAAGGGCTGCCGATGCTGGCCAAGATCCTTTCCCAGCATCACGGCTTCAAGTGCACGGTAGTGTTTCCGATCAACAAGGAGACGGGCGAGATTGACCCCAACGTCAATGACAATGTCCCTGGCCTGGAACAATTGGCCGACGCCGACATGATGGTCATGCTGGCAATGGACCTGGAACTGCCGGACGAGCAGATGAAACACATCATCGACTTTGCCAACTCAGGCAAGCCGGTACTCGGGTTCCGCTGCACGGTGCTGGCCTTCCGCTACAACAAGAACAAGGAGTCGCGCTACGCCAAATACGACTTCCGCGGCACCAAGGAAACCGGCGCGGCTATCCCAGGCGGTTTTGGCATGGTCGTCTTGGGCGAAACCTGGCGAGGGCACCATGGACACCACGCGGTCGAAAGCACACGCGGCGTCATCAACGGTCGTCACCGTGGCCATTCGATTCTCAAGGGCGTCGCGGGTGACATCTGGGGACCGACTGACGTCTACCAAATCGACCAGCTGCCCGAGAATGCGGTGGTGCTCGCCTACGGTCAGGTTCTCAAGGGAATGAAGCCGGACGACGTGCCGAACTACGCCAAGCCAGTGATGCCGATGGTGTGGGCCTTTGAGAGGGATGTCGACGGAAAGCCGGCTCGCGTGGTGACCAGCACCATCGGGGCGTCGGAAGACCTGGAGAGTGAAGACCTCAGGCGAATCGTCGTGAACGGCGTCTACTGGTGCCTGGGGCTGGAGAGCAAGATTCCCGAGAAGGCGGACGTCAGCTACGTCGACGACTTCAAGGCGACTCGCTTCGGCCGCAACAAGTTCACCAAGGGTGTGAAACCGGCCAATCTGGCAATTCAGACCAAGCAGGCGGAAAAGTAGTCCCTCTTGTGAAGTTTCCTTTTCGATTGCCATTAATTGCATCGCGGGCGAGTAGTCGCCTGCCGGGCCAGCTCGAAAACTCGCCCGCGAGCTATGAAATCCCTTAAAAAAACGGGCATTTAGCAGCGAGACGTACTGTTCGCCTCAGGTTTAGTCGGATGCGGGCTCCACCCGCCCGGAACTTGGAATTCGGGCCGTATTTGTCTACGATAAGGCGGTAGTTTAGCTACCTAAGACACCTACCTAGCGACGGCACCTACCCCCCGCTGCCATAAGGATTTGCGATCGCTCGCAAGGTCCCGCCCGAGCATATAAGCCGCTTCGCTTGATTGCCGCTCCCAGCGGCTCCCACCCAGAGCGTCCAACCTCAGCGAAGGAATCCCTCGACGATGAAACGCACTCTCTGTCTATTCGTACTGCTATCAACCGTTTGCCTCGCTGGCGTCTCCCACGGCGATCCGACCCCGATCCAAAAGGCCCCGGATGCCCCCAAGCCGTTTTCGCCGGAAGAAAGCGTCAAGCACTTTCAGCTGCCCGAGGGTTTTCGCATGGAGCTGGTCGCATCGGAACCGGTGGTCACCGAGCCCGTCTGCACGGCCTTCGATGCGAAGGGGCGTTTGTTCGTATCGGAACTTCACGGCTACAACTACGAGGGGTTCCTCGACATCGAAGAGCTGAACAAGACCGGCAAGCTCGACACCAAAGTCCGCCGCATCCAGGCTTCTGACAAGCACAAGGAAGAGGCCAAGATCTTCCAGCGAGGTGCGATCAAATTACTGCAAGACACCAACGGCGACGGCGTGATGGACAAGGCCATCACCTGGGCCGATGACCTGGAACCTTGCTACGGCCTGATTGCCGTTCGCGATGGCGTGATCGCCACCGCGGCACCGCAAATTATCTATCTGGCCGACAAGGATGGCGACGGCGAAGTCGATCACCGCGAAGTGTTGTTCGACGGTTTCGGCGTCCACCTGCTGGAACGTGGCATCAACAACCCACGCTGGGGCAAGGACAACTGGATCTACGCCGGAGCAGGCGGTGGCGGTGGAGAGATCACCGGTCCGCACCTCGCCGGATCGGTCAAGATCGGCAATACCGACTTCCGCTTCAAGCCGGACGGCTCGGCTCTTGAACCGGTCACCGGCACCGTCGGCACATTCGGCCTGGCACTCAACGATCTCGGCGATCGCTTTCCCTGCACAGGCGGACAACCGGCCATCTACGCCACGCCGATCGATCGTCACTATCTTATTCGCAACCCGTACATCCCGGGTCCGAACTCGACCAACGCGGCCGTGAGCTACTACAACTGCTTCCGCATTAGTGCTCCGCACCCCTGGCGAGTCGCCCGCGGCAACGATCCGAACTGGCAGAAGTTCTACGGCAAGCGCGAGACCGACAGCAGCTACTTCACCGGTGGCTGCGGCGATGAGTTTTATCGTGCCAGCCTGTTCCCGGCGAAGTTCTACGGGAACTTCTTCATGTGCGAGCCGTCGCAGAATATTCTGCACCGCTGCATCGTGACCCGCGAAGGCTCAGCCTACCGTGGTCGCCGACCGGAAGAACACCAAAAATCGGAATTCGTGGCCTCGACCGATCAGTGGTTCCGCCCTGTGAACCTGCGAGTTGGTCCGGACGGAGCGATGTACGTCTCCGACATGTACCGCGAGATTATCGAAGACTACTCTGCCATTCCGCGATTCCTGCAGCAGCAATACGGCATCGCCAACGGTGACGACCACGGTCGCATTTGGCGATTGGTCCACGACGACAAGCCGCGGCGGGAATTCGTCAACCTGGAAGAACTTTCCAGCCAGGAATTGGTGAAGTATCTGGAAGACAGCGATTCCTGGTGGCGTGAAACGGCCCAGCGTCTGATCGTGCAACGTGGTGAGAAGACGGTCGCATCGGCGATTTCCGAGCTGGCCGCCAACAGCAAGTCGGCCCAAGGGCGCATCCACGCTCTCTACACGCTCGACGGTCTCGGCGAGCTGCAAGCCTCGGACGTGGCTCCCGCGCTTGCCGATGATGACTTCTCCGTCCGCGTGCACGCCCTCCGCTTGGCCGAAGCTTTCCTCGACAAAGACGGCGGCCTGCTAGCGACCGTGGCCGCCATGACCAGCGACTCGGATGCACGCGTGCGATTGCAGTTGGCCCTGACACTTGGTGAATCGGACGATTCACAAGCCACGAAGGCCCTTTATCGGCTCTCCAAGAACCATGGCGCCGAACGCTGGATGTCCAACGCGGTGCTCAGTGCCGCAAACGGCCGAGCAAGCGAGCTACTCACCATGCTTGCCGAAGGCGATCAGCAGAGCGAAGGTGCCCGCCGCGTGATTCGCCCGCTGGCCCAGACCATTGGCGCTAAGCGAGATGGCAAGCAGGTCGGCGATTTGCTCAAGACCGTCGTCAACAGTTCGCCCGAAGCGCAATCCCCGGCCATCGCTGGCTTGGTTGCTGGCCTCTCCAAGGGCAAGCTCGAAGGCGCCGTGACCGCCGATGGTCGTGAGGCCGCCGCCAAGTTGTTAGCTGAAGCCACGCCCAGAATTCGTGCTGAATCGGTGAAGTTGGCTTCGCTGCTGCTGTCGCCGGAAGCTCCTCAACTGAAGAAGGCCTTCGACGACGCGACCAAGCTGGCACTCGACGACACCAAGTCGATTAAGGAGCGTGAAGACGCCATCGCTCTGTTGGCGAATGCTCCCTACGAGGTCTTTTCGCCGACCGTCGAGGTGCTGCTCGATTTCCGCCAATCGCCTGAGTTGCAATTGGCAACCGTGAAGTCGCTTTCCATCTCAGACAACCCTGGCGTGACCAAGGCATTGCTCGAAGGTTGGGGCCGTTACACCCCCAAGGTCAAGGAAGCGGTTCTGGATGCCTTCTTTGCCCGTTACGGCCGCGTGCCGGCACTGCTAACGGCCCTTGAGAACGGCGACGTCGATCCGGTCGACATCAACCCGTTCCGACGCGAGCGTCTTCTGAACGCCCGCTACGTGATTCGCACGCGAGCCCACCGCATCTTCAAGGATACGGAGGTCGACTCGGCGACGCAGGAACTTTCCGAGAGCTACCGTGCCGCCCTCTCCGGCGATCGCAATCTGGCTAAAGGCAAGACGCTATTGACCAAGCATTGCCTCGTTTGTCACAAGCTGAACAACGAGGGCCACTCCGTTGGTCCTAACTTTGCCGAGGTCGCCAATCAGCCGGACGACGCCCTGCTGCAAGAGATCCTGGCTCCCAGCCGCAAGATCGATCCGCAGTACCGTAACTTCGTGGTCGTCACGAACGATGGCCGGCAGTTCAACGGCGTGCTCGTTTCGGAGACCGCGAACAGCGTGACGCTAGCCCAGCAAGAAGGCAAAATGGAAACGATTCTCCGTAAGGACATCGACGACATCACGGCCTCGAGTGTGTCGCTAATGCCGGCCGACCTGCATAAGATCATCTCGCCACAAGACGTGACCGATCTGCTGGGTTACCTGCGTGCCGAACTCGGCAAGGGCAAAGCGGCGGAGTAAGTGCCCGAACGCTTCGATGCCTCCGAACGCTTCGATGCCCCCGAACGCTTCGATGCCCCCGAACGCTTCGATGCCCCCGAACGCTTCGATGCCCCCGAACGCTTCGATGCCCCCGAACGCTTCGACGCCATAGACGCACGATAATACACACGGGGTACCGCGCTCGCTAAGCGAGTTCGGTGCCCCTTGTCATTTTGCAAAGGAGCATTTTGCACCTGCCCTTTGCCCCGTTATGCCTAACCGCCCCGCACCTTTTCGAGCGCCTCGGTGGCGAGGCGTGCCAGGCGAGGATCCGCGTCCTGGGCCGCCGCCTCTAAAGATTCAGTTGCCGAAGCCGCCGGAACCCCGATTCGCCCCAGCGCCCAAGCTGTCCGCTGCCGAACGGAAAGTGGCCGATCTTCCGCCAGCGCCAAACGAAGAGCGCCACTGGCAAACGCAGCATCCGCTTCGAGTCGACCAAGCAGTGTCACCGCCCAATAGGCGACGTTCTCATGTCGATCTGCCACCATCTCAGTAAGCGCCGGCACATCGGTAACGTTCGGCGTGCCGAGTTCTTCCAGCGCCGCGGTCGCCCACTCTTGGACCTCTTCATCTTCGTCGCCAGCCGCCCGCACCAATGCAACAGCGACGAGCCGAGCGTCCTCGGGCGATTGACATAGCTCGCGAGCCGCAATGACTCGATCCATCGTCGCGCAGGCCGACAGCTTCTTGCTCAATTCTTTGGGATCCATTGAGGTCCTCTACAGATGGGGATTCAACGCAGGCCCGGTCGAACGACGCTTCCAGCCAGCCGCATCTTACAACGACATGACACCACTCTCGACCGACGCGTGCCCCCATCGTAACGAGCCACCTGCGGTCGGGTTAGACCGGCCGAGTGGGAGCCGCTAAGCCGTTGCCAGTCATCAGCCTGAGGGTGTCGGACCTCCTTTTTGCACGAAAGCGGAAGCCGACAGCCCAGGTGACGAGGGCAAACTCCGGGGGCCAGCGGATGAGCGGCAGTTGCGCCTCGTGCGCACAGAACGAGCGGTTTTGCCCACCTTTGTCCGCATTTTGGACTCAGCCGCACATTTTCCGCTGCTTCATTCTTACCCAATCCGAACAGCAGGAAACGTCTCCCCAGACAGAGTGATTTCGGTACGCGGACTGACCCGGCACACCGCCAAAACCATGGCTAATCGAGCGAGTCCGGTCCGATTGCAAGAAACAGGCACGGACTTCTGTACCTCCGTCCTGCAGTACTACCCTCCCCCGCCGCTCACCACCATCGGCCACCACCCGTCTAGACTCCAACGACGGAAACACTCACTGGCGACTCCTGGCCGTTCCGCGAATATCGCCCACTCTCCACCGCCTCCTTCACCACACACTCAGGGAACATTTTCATGTCCATTCGAACCTTCAGCATGATGCTTGGCATTGTGCTCGCCGCTGCACCTGCATTCGCTGCCGACAACGGCGGCAATCCCGACTACGACTACTTCGAAGTCTCCAACACCGCATCCTCGTGCGACGTTTGCGGAGAAGACACATGTGGCTGTGAAGAGGACGTCTGTTGCGATGACAGCTGCGGCTGTTGCGACTCGAAATTGCTCGGATTCATCTCCCCTAGCGCTGGCTGCTTCGAAGACTTCGTCAGCCCGATGACCAATCCGCTGTACTTCGAAGATCCGCGTAACCTTAGCGAAGTCCGATTTATCTTCGCTCATCACGATGTCCCGAACAACGTGCTCGGGGGTGGTGAAGTTCAATACCTGGCCGCCCAGATTCGCGTCGCCCTGACCGAACGACTCTCGATCATCGCGGTCAAGGATGGTTTTCTATGGGGACAGCCCGATGTCGCTCCCGATGGTTGGGCTGACGTCACGGCCGGTCTGAAGTACACCCTGATCAGCAATCCCTGCTCGCAGTTCATTCTTTCTGGCGGATTGACCTACGAAATTCCGGTTGGTTCGACACGTGCTCTCCAGGGTAACGGCGACGGCGACATAACGATGTTCCTGAGTTCGGCCAAGCAAATTGGCTGCAACTTCCATTGGATGGGAGCCTTTGGCTATCGCAAGGCGCTCGACGACGCCACGGGTACGGACATGCTGTACTTCTCCAATCACCTCGATTACCAATTAACCGATTGCTGGTATCCGTTCATCGAAGCCAACTGGTTCAACTGGACAAGCAGCGGAAACGGCGCGCTCAGCGGCCTTGAAGGTAACGACCTCTATAACCTGGGCTCGCAAGACGTTACCGGAAACGACATCGTCACGATGGGTTGGGGCGTGAAGTACAAGCCCACCGATTGCCTCGAAGTGGGCGTCGCGTACGAGATTCCGCTCACCGAGCGTCGCGATCTTCTGGAGAGCCGCCTGACGGCTGACCTGATCCTGCGATACTAAGCGATCGTGGCTCGCTCGCCTGCGGTTCACATGACTGTGGCGTCGCCACTAGCTAACCCGAATTCCGATTCGCTCCGACGCGGATGGTACCACTGCTCCAGGTGCCATCCGCGTTTTTCTTACCCCCGACCACTGCGTCCTTCACACATTCTTAACCGACGCAGTACTAAGTAATCACCCTTGGATGCGTTCCTACAAGGTGTCCACGCACCCCGTGTCGGGTGCCGGAAATCCTTACCAGGGTAGATTTCTTCCGGAGGCGGTCGCCTGCACAGGCCGCTGTCCAACCTGCCGGACCAGGCGGGCCAGCCACCCTGTTTTCCATGTCTTTGAAGCGGATCAAAAACTTTCGCCCAGTTCCAAAAAAACCCGTGATTTCACTTTCGCGAGGGTGTAAAATGCCAGGCGAGATCTGACGAGCGCTTGGAGCATCAACGCAAGCACATCACCAGGGAGAGTGCCCGCGGCACGGACCGTCGCCTACGGATTGTCAGGTCGATTGAATCGGCTTAGGTGACATGGGTACTGCAACGCATCGCATCTCGAGGGTAGCGTCAAGCGTTTCAGCGTCCGCAAAAACGGCGCTCACCCTGCTCTTAGAAGCGCACTTCTATGCCAACGACGTTGGCGTTGACGACTGGGAGTTCGCCGTCGAGGTACAGCGACTGCGCGATGCCGGAGTCACGAATAGCGATCTTCGCTGGTTGATCTGCAAGCGTTATGCGAACCATGGGATCGAAACAACGCTGATCAACCAAGACGAACGGAGCTTCCAACAGACGGGCAATCTATTCATCTCGGGCGACACCTGCTTTGTATTGACGGCCGATGGCGCGGCCTTTGCCGCTGAGTTGGGTCTGTTGCCCGGCGACCGAGCGGTAGTTTCCAAAATTGCGAACGAACGCATTTTAGGTCACGCGAAGCCGACGCTGGCTGTGACCACCGCTGATACCCCTAGCAACGGTAACCACCTCGACAACGGTAACCACCTCGACAACGGCAACCACCTCGACAACGGCAACGCGGCCGCCCCCTCCGCAAGTAACGGCACAAGAGAGCCCGCCTCCCCGGAAATCGTGTGGGACAGTGACCGCCGTACACTCTACGTCGACGACAAGGTCGTCAAGCATTTCCGGGTCCCCGCGCCGAACCAGGAGCGGATCCTTTCGGCCTTTCAAGAAGAACAGTGGCCTTCGCGCATCGATGATCCACTGCCCCAGACCGGTGAAGTCCATCCAAAACGCCGGCTTCACACGGCCATCAATTGCCTGAACCGCAATCAGAAACGCGCGCTGATCCGCTTTCACGGTAACGGCAATGGAAACGGCATCTATTGGCGACTGACAAAGCCGCCGGAATAGCCTCTCTAGCCTCATGTTTCGTCAAAACGACGGTTAGGTTGCGCGCTCTCGGATTCGAGTTCGCCAACATCTAAACCCCCGCGTACCACTTGCCAGTGGCACCAGTGCGACACCAGCTTGATGCCCGGACGGCACCAGAGTGCGCCAAACGCGCAGGTAGATCGCTTCACGCACCAGGTGCAGAATCATCCGACAGGCGGTCATCCGCCGGATCTCCATCGCACCGCACAGCACCACGGAGAACTTCACATCACGCTGCCAACATGATCAGCGGCTCGCACCGGATTCCCTTCAGCCGTAACGATAGAGCCGACCACCACGAACCGCCTTCGGCGCCAGCTGAAAGGATTACCCGCTGCTATGGTCGTCGCATCCGATTACGAAGTGATCTGCTCGCAGACCGAGAAGATTCTGCCAGGCGACATGGAAATGTTCTCCTTTTCGCTTCCGCCCAATTTGCGACATACGCGCAATGACTCGGAGATCGTCATCAATCTGACGTTCAACGTCGTGAAGGCGGAGGACCTGAAATGGGAGGTCGTATTGAACGACGCCACGGAATCGCAGTTTGTCCGTAGCGGCTCCAGCTTATTCACCTGGCAACTCTTCGCCGAAGCAGCCCAACTGCACCCGGGGGGCAACCAAATAGGCGTTTATGTGAGGCCACGTGGACGAGGACTGCTCGAGGTACAAGGCATCACTTTGCAATATCGCGTCGACCTGTAACCGGTAATAGCACACAGCATGCACACGTTTTCCCACCGTTCTTCGGAGAGTTCGCGCTGCGGCGCGGCCAGGACTCATGAATGACAACGGAACCCCGACTCGCTCCGCACGAGAGATCTGTGCGATTCTGTTTCGACACAAGAAGAAGGCGTTCACACTCGCCCTGCTCGTCCTTGCGCTGACGACGGCCGTCGTGATCTACTACCCTCGCACGTATGCTTCGGAGGCCAAGCTATTTGTTCGTGTTGGTCGTGAGAGTGTCGCCCTTGACCCGACTGCCACGCAGGGGCAGACCACGTACGTGCAGAAATCGTACGAGCAAGAGATCAACTCCGTCATGGAGATTCTCAACAGTCGCATGCTTGCCGAACGCGTCGTCAAGACCGTCGGATCCGAGCGCATCCTCCAGTCTTCCGGCGGGCCAAAGACCTTATTCAGCAAGGCCTTGTCGACTCTCCGGGGTGCCGTTCAGGATCTCGACCCGATTAGTGACGAAGAGAGAGCGCTACTCGCCGTTCAGAAGGCCACGACCATCTTCGTGCCGAAGGACTCTGGCGTCGTCATCATTCGCTCCAAGGCCGACTCGCCAAAGACCGCCCAGGTGGTTGTCGCGGCCCTCGTCGAAACCTTTCAAGCGGAACACATTCGCGTGAGTCGCACGCGAGGCTCCCATCTGTTCTTCTCAGAACAGGCCGAACAGCAACAGCGGCGTCTCGACGAGGCCTATCGAGAACTGCGTGATGCGAAGAATCGAGACGGCGTCGTCACGATCGAAGGGCAGCGTTCGCTTCTGCTAGACCAAATCGGACGAGTCGAGGACGATCTGATGGAAACCCAGGTCGCGGTCGCCTTTTCCGAAGCCCGCGTGGCGGACTTGCAGCAGACGGTCGACAAGATGCCCGCCAACCTTGTCACCGACGTGCAAACAGGCATCGGCAACGACGCGACGGCCCGAATGCGACAGCAACTATACGCCCTAGAGATCCTAGAACGCCAACACGGCTCCAAGTACACGGCGGAACATCCCGTGGTGCAGGCGATTGCCGACCAGCGTAAGCAGGTTAAAGAAATCTACGACGCGCAGCCTCCCCAACGAACCCACGTCACCAAGGGAATCAATTCGTCGCGTGAAGAACTTCGCGTTCAGTTGCTGGCAGAACGCGCCACATTAGCCGCTTTGAACGCCAAAGAGTCGTCTCTCAAGCAACACCACCGCACGCTCGATAAGCAGTTGGAAACAGTTAACAACAACGAAGGCCGCCTCGCCCATTTGCAACGACAGGTTGACCTGGGCGAATCGAATTACCGCAAGTACCTGGAAAACTTGGAGCAAACACGCATCAACCAGGCGCTCCAGACCGATCGCATCTCCAGCATCAACACGATTCAGGACGCGACGTTCTCCGAGACACCGATAAGCCCTAGCAAAATGCTAGTCGTTGTAGCGGGACTGTTCCTGTCCGTATTCTTGCCGGTCGCGCTCGCATTCCTTTGCGAGTACTTCGACCACACCTTTACAACCGCCACCCAGGTCGAACGCGAACTGGGCGTTCCCGTTCTTGTTTCGATCCCGCGCACCTCAAAACACCGGGTCCGTCTGAATTGACATCCACCAAGAACCAATATCGCACCCCCGAACTCATGGGTTAGTTGCCGTGTTTAAAAAACTCACACCGGCCAGCGTGCCACACGAACAGCAACGGGCGGGACGGCGCCGCCCGTCCAGGTTCGAGGACCAATACGCGGCGCTCTTGCAACAGATCCTCGCCAACGAGCGAGACAACGAAGCAACGTCATGCATCGTTGGCATGACCAGTTGCACGCGCCGATCAGGCGTCAGCACTCTGGCCACCAATCTTGCCCTGCATGCCGCCGAGGTTCTCGATCACCAGGTGCTACTTGTCGACGCCAATGTCGAGCACCCTTCGATGCAGAAGACTTTCGGTGTCGAAGAATCACCCGGGGTTGTCGAGGCATTGTCCGGCCAGGCCCTCGTGCTCGATTGCATTCGGCCCTCCCAGATTGAAAACCTTTCACTCCTGACCGCGGGCATCAGAAACGCACCGCTCAGGGGCATCTACGAGCCGGACATGCTGTCCACGTTCTTCAGCGTAATTCGAGATGCGTTTGCATTCGTCGTTGTCGATCTCGCGGCAGTCCATGAACTACGACATTGCCATGCCCTGGCTTCCTGGCTGGACGGAGTCGTGCTGGTCGTCGAGGCCGAACGAGTCAAGGCAGAAGAATCCCAATGGGCGGCGCAACGCCTGCAACAGGCGGGCGTCAATCTATTGGGAGCCGTCTTCAACAAACGTCGCCATCACGTTCCAGGCTGGTTGTATCGAACGCTTTAGCAAGCTGAACCCGTAAACAGTGGTGAATCCAAAGGGAGTCTCTCATCGTGTATGCCTGGTTAAACATGCTCGGCCTCACAAATGGTCGGCGGGCCAGCGGCTTCTTGCGTTCGACGAACGACTTTCGAACTCTTCTCGAACACGAACGCATGCGAGCCGACCGCAATGGCCATGTATTCTCGATGCTCACATTTACTCCGCAGAGCAAGACGGCCGGCGCATGCCGCTCGACTCTCGCTCCCGTCCTGCGTGACCGACTGCGTGCCACGGATATCGCCGGAACGTTAGAAAATCAATTGGTAGCCGTAATTCTCCCGGACACCGATGCCGCCGGCGCATGGCAGTTGGCCGATGATGTCTGTCATTTGCTCCCGGACGATCTTCCAAAACCGTCGTGCGCTGTTTACGAGTATCCGACCGATCCCCCACACCCTCCCAAGACCAGCAATGGCGCCGCGCAACACGAAGAGAACCATGACAACGAGCAGGTCGCATTCGCCGATCTGCTCGTTCGTGCCACTCCCGTATGGAAGAGGAGCATGGATGTGGTCGGGGCTTCGATCGGCCTCATCCTAACAGCTCCTATCATGCTGCTAGCGATGATCGCCATCAAATTGACCTCACGGGGCCCCGCGATCTTCAAGCAGACGCGTGCGGGGCTCGGTGAGAAGCCATTCGAGATGTACAAGTTTCGCACGATGGTCGTGGACGCCGAGGCACGGCGGAAGGACTTGATCCAGTACAACGAGAACGACGGGCCCGCGTTCAAGATGACTCGCGACCCTCGGATCACGACGGTCGGATGGTTCCTCCGCCGGACCAGCATCGACGAACTACCACAGCTCTGGAACATCTTGTGCGGAAACATGTCGCTGGTGGGACCTCGCCCGCTTCCCTGCAACGAGGCCGAAGAATGCCGCAATTGGCAACATCGACGCCACGATGTGAACCCGGGCCTGACCTGCATCTGGCAAGTCAAAGGGAGGTCGAGGGTCTCTTTCGCCGATTGGGCGCGAATGGACCTGGCCTACGTCACCTCGCGATCGTTCGCACAGGACATCAAGTTGTTGCTACTAACCATACCGGCTGTGATCTCGTGCCGAGGAGCGCGATAAGCCGATCCATCCACTCTACCCGCTCACTTCCCGACCTGTCGTCGAACGGCGGAAGGAATAACCGACTCGCTCACCTCAACTCGCTTGATAAAGTCACGCACGGCCTCAGAAAATATGTCACTTACTGTCACAGACACATCGAGCGCTACGAAGAACACGGCTGTTTGGGCCGGCGTTGGCCAAGAGGTCTGGGCGGTCTCCGACCAACTGATCATCTCTGCGACCAACTTTATTACCACCGTGTTGCTGGCTCGCGGTCTGAGTCAACTTGAGTTTGGCGCATTCGCGCTGGGGCTCTCAGTCGTGTTGTTTGCCGCCAATCTTCAATTTGGCCTCGTGACCCAGCCGCACAATGTCCTGGGCGCAGCCAAACAAGGCCAAGACTATGTTCGTTACACTACGTCAACCGCGTTCGGCCAGCTTCTGCTAGTCGGACTGTTGCTCGTAGTCGGTTTCGTGTCGTGGCTTATCGTCGACGCCCTCGGTGGGGCCGCCGCCTCGATCATTCTTGCCTTGCTCCCCTTGGCGGCATGCTGGCAGCTACAGGAGATGGTGCGCCGGTTTCTCTACACCGAGGGACGTATTACCGCAGCCCTCGTCAACGATGTATTGACCTACGGAACCCGCGGGCTGGTTATTGCTTCGCTCTGGTGGCTTGACCGCCTAACCGTCACTGCGGCGTTCTACGGGATGGCAGCCGCTTCGTTCCTGGGACTTCTCTTGGGCATTTGGCAGATCCGCAAACAATTCACGCGCCGAATTGAATGGTCGGTACTGAGGGATAATTGGCACTACGGAAAGTGGCTTGCGGGTACTGAGATCGTCGGTTTCTGGCTTTCATCGCAACTCTTCATCTATCTCGCCGCAGGAATCCTGGGCGTCGCGGTTGTCGGCGTCTTGAAGGCCGTCGACGTTGTATTCGGTCCGGCACGCGTGTTGGCCAGCGTGTTCAACAGCGTGTTACCGATTCGTTTCTCACACACCCTGGCTACCCGAGGCGAGAGCGTTTGTCACCGGCAGCTGAAACGGGCGATGTTCCTCGCGCTGCCACTATTTGGCGCCTACTGTGCCCTGATCGCTGTGTTTTCAGACTTTGTTCTTAGAATCCTATTCGGCGCCACGTACGTCGAGTTTGGCCCCGTCCTCGCCTTGTACTCACTCTGCGCGTTCTTTGGCTACGTTTCAGGCATTCTTGGGACCGCGCTGCGAGCCAAACGGCTAACCCGTCAGGTATTCACGAATCGCCTCATTGCCTCGCTGTTTGCCATTCCGATCGGCTGGAGCTTGATTCATGCGTTAGGAATCTACGGTGCCGTGCTGGGAATGGTTGCCACGTACTCGTCTCTCTGCTTGCTGTTCTGGTCATCGTACCGCCGCGATCGGCAACGCTCATCCGTCCCCATCGCCCCCGAGTGCACCTATGCTTAGCGCCACAGAACAAGCCGTCACGCGATCGCCAGACAACCGCTCGCTCGCGAGCGCCTCGCCGCAGGAACGCGCACTAGGCATACTGCGACAACTCCACGGCTTCCGTGATTGCGAACTCGTTCAATGGCGTGTGCTCGGCACCGGCGGTCAAGGGCAGACCCTATCTGCCTCCAGGACCGACGGAACACCGGTATGGAAGGATCATCACCAGATTGCGGTGAAGCTGTTCGATTCGGATTCGCCCGAGGTCGACTTTGCCATCGGCCGCCAGTTCGAGACGCTGCGGATTCTTCACGCGATGCTCGATGGCCGCTTCATCGAAGGCTGGAATGTTCGCGTGCCGCGACCGCTATCGCAGTGCAACTCGACGTTGGGCCTGGCGATGACAATTGTGCCGGGCGACTGCCTACACGGGCAACTCTTGCGTGCTGACCGACGTTCCGCCGAACACATAATGTCATCCTATGGATCGATCGCCGAATCCCTGCGGCGCTACTGGGAGAACAACCAGCGGATGTACGGTGACCTACAGCTTGAAAACATCCTCTGCGATCTCGAAAGCCAGACCATTTCGCTTGTCGACCCTGGCATCCCATGCACCATTTGGAAATGGGAAGAAGCGCCAAACGAGTGGTACCCAGCGTCTCGCGATCTCTCCTATCTGCTCTTCGACGCGGCAGCTCGCTCCCTCAAGATCTTCCTTACAAATCCAGGTACCGCCCGCCGCTTGAACCAGCTTACCGAACGAATTTTGCATTCGTTTGTTTCTACCGTGAACCCGCGTTCGGCGCGGCTCGCCTTGTTGGACGAAATCCGCACCTGCACCCAGTTGCACATTGCCCAGTTGACATCCCAGCGAGACGTGCGTGGGCTTTGGTGTTCCTGGGTTCGCAGAACAGCATCACGATCGATCGAGGGCACGTTGAGAAGAGTCCGCGAGCAATCGGACCAGCCGCTGGAGTTTCCTGACCATGGTGTCGCCAACGGCGTTATCCAATCCCAAGGAGGTCGAACGTGAGCCAGGTCGCGTTGGGATGGAGCATGGCACCCACCAAGCTCCGCTGGTTGGATTGGCTAGCAGGATTCCTGCTGCTCGGCTACTTCTGCATGACGCGATCGTTCGCCTATTTGGGCGTTGCGCCCCTATACATCGGTGAGATCGGGCTCGCCGCGTTCTTGCTCTGTCATCCTCAACCGGCCATTCGCCAATGGATCGGCACCCAGTATCGCCCCTCGCCGATCAGCGGATTCTCGTGGCTCTACTATCTATTCCTAGGATACGGCGTGATTTCGATCGTTCGCGGGGTCAGCGCTGGGCACGACCTGATGGTCACTGTGCAATGCGCCGTCGTTCATGTGTATCCGCTCTACTTTTTTGTAGGTTGGTGGGTCGGCGGACGGCATTCACGATTCCTGCCCAAAGCGATCTATTGGATGGCCTGGCTGAACGGGCTTTACGGTCTCGTCTACATCCCACTTCTGCTGCACAGCAAAGAAATAATGACCGGCATGGAAGTCGGGTGGTTCGGTGATCCACGGGGAGCATCGGTCGCCATCCTGGGGCTGCTCTGCTTCGGAAGGGAGTTCAAGCGGGCATGGATCCCCTTGATCATAAATTTCGTCGTCTTGGTCGGAATGCAAAGCCGTTCTGCCTGGATCGCTTTGTTCTTGTGCATCCCACTGTGGGGCCTGTTAGCGGGACGTCTGCCTGGCGTCCTCAAAGTGTCGACGGCCGCTTTTGCGACGCTTCTACTGTTCCTGATGGTCGATGCGCCGCTACCAATCCGCAACGACCAAGGTGAACGGTTAACGACGCGCAATGTGGTCGGCTTCGCCATTGCCGCGGTCGATAAGGAGGCCGCGTCCGGGATGACACGGCACGCCGCCAGTGACAATTCGACCGTGACTTGGCGCACACGTTGGTGGGACACCCTGTGGCATACCTCGCATGAGACACCGACGCGCGCATTGTTCGGGCCGGGATACGGTTATCCAATCTGGAACTACCACGAGGAGAAACTCGACGACGTCAAACTCCGGACGCCTCACAACGCCTTCTATTTCGCATTGGTCTACACAGGCTGGACCGGCGTAATTCTGTTCTTCGGGCTGCAACTCGGTCTGGCGGCGGTGCTATGGCGCGTTTACCGCCACACCGGCCAAGCATTTGGATTCTGCTTTTGGGTGCTGATGATGGTCCGTTCCTGCTTCACGCCATTCTTCGAGACACCCTACGGCGCAATTCCGTTTTTCCTGATCTGCGGCCTCGCGGCAGCACCGCTGATGCACGCGTCCCTGTCAAACGAACCGAAGCAGGTGACACGATGACTCATCCAACCTGCATACCGTTATTTAAGAGTGACGCGGCCCTCGCGGCGCCGGCTGTCAGCTTTACAGCCGCACCCATCAGAGAGTTGTCGCCGGAGCAGCTATCAACCTGGTCACGGTTTCAACAAAACAACCCATCCCTTGACAGTCCCTTTTTCCGACCAGAGTTTGCGCTCGCCGTGGCGGCGCATTGCGACGATGTGGAAGTCGCCGTCGCAAAGCGCCATGGATGCGATGTCGGGTACTTCCCCATCCATCGGGAACCGGGCAACACCGCTCAGCCCGTTGGTAGATCGTTGTCGGATTTCCATGGGATTGTTGCGCCGGAAGACACCGAATTCTCTCCCGCGGAGCTGATTCGCCAATGCAGACTCAAGGCGCTGCACTTCAATCACCTGTTAACATCTCAACCGGCGTTTGCAGCCCATCATTGGATAACTGCTCCATCGCAGTATATGAACCTGTCGCATGGCTTTGAACATTATCAAGAGGAGCGTCGCAAATCGGGATCCAAGATCCTCAAACAAGCACGCCGCAAGGCGCGGAAAATCGAGCGAGAAGTCGGATCGCTACGCTTCGTTCCACATGAATACAGCGATGAACGCTTCCAGACATTGATCGACTGGAAGATCGCACAATATCGGCGCATTCGCTCCGTCAACCATCTGGCCGAATCCTGGCGAATCGATACGCTTCGACGGATCGCCCTGACCCAGAGCACGCTGTTCTCGGGAATGCTGTCCTCGCTCTACGCTGGCGACCGGCTGATCGCGATCCACTTGGGGATCCTCTCCGGTGGCGTTTTGCATTGTTGGTTTCCTACGTACTCGAGGGATCTGGCGAAGTACTCACCCGGTCTAATTTTCTGGTTGTACTTGGCTCAGGAAGCAGAACGCCTTGGAATCACACGCATCGATCTCGGCAAGGGACGCGAACGATTCAAACGGAGCCTGGGGACCGGCACAACGCAGCTAGCAGAGGGATCGGTTGACCTGCGCCCGGCGGTCGCACGAGTCCGGCAAGGCCTAATGCGAACTCGCGAATGGATCCACTCCTCGGTATTCCGCGGGCCGGTTCGTGGTGTGATACGCGGTGTCCGCTGCTGGACGATGTATCGATCCTGGTAAAGAACATTCATGAGCACCACCAATAATTCACAACTTGAACACTTTGAAATCACGATCTGCGTCGCCGACCGAGGCACACACAAATGAGCGAACTCACAAACCAGTTGGGCAACTGCCGCCGTTCCGTTCGTGAAAGTCATTTACTCTCCTCTCTATCTCAGCAGAACCGATCGAAAGCCTACTCAAGGCGGCCATAACATGAAGACGCTAGCCACAACCACCGAATGCTGGGTACGCGAGCCCTCAACGCTCCGCAAGCTTCCGAAATCCATTGGAATGCGAGCGGCTGGCCGAGTTGCCGTATGGCTCAACGCCGTCGTCGGCAGCCGTGCGGGCGACGCATTTGGGATTCTGACCTATCATCGGATTGCAGAGCACGTGGCAGGATTACCCAAGCCGCTCCACAACGTGCAGCCTCGCCGCTTTCGCGAACAGCTACTCGGATTGCAGAGGCGAGGATTCACCTTCTGGCCACTCAGCAAGGCGTTGGAATGTCACGCCAGCGGAGATCGAATTCCGCCGCGCACGTTACTCATAACGTTCGATGATGGGTTTCAAACGGTCTACACCGAAGCCTGGCCAGTGCTCAAGGATTTGCAAATTCCCGCGACGGTGTTCGTCAATACTGCGTTTCTAGATAGTAGAGACTCGTTCCCCTTCGACGCGTGGGGAGTCGCGTACAGTGACCGCGCCCCGGCCCCCACGTATCGGCCGCTAACCACCGAACAATGCCGCGAGATGCTCAAGCACACCCTCGTACAGATCGGCGCGCACACCCATTCGCACGAAGACTTTCGTGGACGAACCGACGCCTTCTACGACGACACGAAAAAGTCGGTCGACATCGTTCGCACCAGACTCGGCGTCCAGGATGTGACCTTCGCGTTCCCCTACGGCAGTCGAAACGCCGGATTCGTCACCGACGAGCTAATTGACGCGGCCCGCCGGGCAGGCGCTGTTTGTGGACTGGCGGTCGAAAGTGCTGTCGTACCATCGGCTGCCGATCCGTTTTCCTGGGGTCGATTCAACGTATTCCCCTGGGACAACAGCGCGACCCTGGCTGCCAAGCTGGGAGGTTGGTACAGCTGGGCGCCCGAACTGAAGCAACGGCTTTCGAGAATCGTGTCTCGCGGTGACCGCCGGCGTGCGCGAAAGCACGTCCCGCTCCTGGTACGCAAAGGAGCTGACGGATGAACATCGTGCTATGCCACAACTTTTATCAACAAGCAGGCGGCGAAGACCGCGTCCTCTGCGACGAGGAACAATTGTTGCGATCCCACGGTCATCGGGTATCCCGTTTCACGAAACACAGTAACTCGATCGACGGGACATCGCGGCTCCGGCTCGCTGCGGGGGCAATTTGGAATCGCCGCGCCGCAGCGGAACTGCAAGCGATGGCTGAGCGAGAACGAGCGGACGTCGTGCACTTTCACAACACGCTACCTCTTATCTCACCGGCGGCGTACTACGCGGCTCGCTCCACGGGTGCGGCCGTGGTTCAGTCGTTGCACAACTACCGCCTCGCCTGCCCCAAGGCGACATTCTTCCGTGATGGCACCGTATGCGAGAAATGCCTCGGCAAGACCATACCATGGCCAGCCGTCCGGCATGCCTGCTATCGCGACAGTCGCTCAGCCAGTGCTACGGTGGCCGCAATGCTGTCGGTGCACCGCCTGATAAGAACCTATGGTAGAGCCGTCGATCGCTACATCGCGATGTCGAACTTCTCGCGGAACAAGCTCGTGGAAGCTGGATTGCCCGCGGACAAGATCGACCTCAAACCGAATTTCGTGTCACCGGCGCCTCCCGCTGGCCCCGGTCAAGGTGGCTACGCCATGTACCTGGGACGCCTTTCTCCGGAAAAGGGCGTGAACACCTTACTTACTGCCTGGGACAAATTGGCAGGTGCCTATCCGCTCAAGGTAGTCGGCACCGGGCCATTGGCGGAGGAGGTCAGTCGGGCCAGTCGAACCTCACCGAGCATCGAGAATCTGGGCTGGGTATCGGATAACGAAGTAGAGCGGATTCTTGCCGACGCAGCCTTCCTGGTCCTTCCGTCCGTGAACTACGAAGGTTTCCCCAAGACAATTGTGGAATCGCTCTCCCGAGGAACGCCCGTGGTCGTTTCCAAGCTGGGCGCAATGGCCGAATTGATCGAGCCAGGCCGCAGTGGCGCTCACTTTGAAGCAGGGAACGCGGACGATCTGGCGGACACCGTCAAACGCCTAATCGCTGACAAGGAACAGTTATCTGCCATGCGCCAGTCGGCACGCGCCGAGTACGAACAGAAGTACACGGCAGCGCGCAACTACGACACGTTGATGTCCATCTACGCGACCGCGATACGCACGCGACGTGCGGTACAGCTCGATCTCGCCAACAGCATAGCTCCCCCCAATCCGCATATTGCGAGCGGGTCCCAGAGCACACTCAATTCAACGGTTAGCCGCAGCTACGACCAAATGGGAGAACCTACCCAATGACCGTCGGAAGCATGAGAGACACGCTGACGCGAACCGCTCGACGATTTCTGTCGGACAATATGATTCGCGCTGTAAAAGATGCGGAGCAGGCCATTCACCGGAAACTGAATCCGGTCCCGTGGAATTCTCTAAGACGGCGGGATCCGATCGCTCGTGGCTTTGGTTACCGCAGGGGAAAGTCCGTCGACCGTTACTACGTCGAAAAATTCCTCGCGGACAATCGAAGCGACATCCGTGGATCTGTACTAGAGATCGCCAGCCCGGATTACACACAACACTTTGGAGGGGATCAAGTCACGAAGTCCGACGTATTGCACGTTGTCGAAGGAAATCCACAGGCCACCTTCGTCGGCGACCTCACCACGGGGGAAGGAATTCCGTCGGAAGCATTCGACTGCTTCATTTTGACCGAAACACTAAGCACCATCTACGACACGAAGGCGGCAATCCGAGGCGCCTACGCCGCCCTGAAGCCTGGTGGTGTGTTGCTCGTGACCGTTTCCGGAATTTCACAAATCAGCCAATACGACATGCATCGATGGGGTGACTACTGGCGGTTCACCAGCCTATCGGTTCAGCGTCTCTTTGAAGAAGTGTTTCCACCTTCGCACCTCACAATCAATGCCTACGGCAACGTAACGAGCGCTGTAGCCTTGTTGCTCGGCTTGGTCGTTCAGGACCTTACCACCGAGGAACTGGATCACTGGGATCCGGATTACGAAGTAACCGTTACCGCCCGAGCCGTAAAGCCGAATCCCGGCGGTGACGCCCGGCGCGAGCCCACAATTAGTAACTGTGACAACACGTGAGGAAATCAACATACCAATCGCGCACTCATCAAGACCGTTCGACAAGCCGGCCACACGGAACACGCCGGTCAGCCACAAGTGCGAGAATGCAGGAGTCACCTAGTGTCTACGGCAACGACGAATCCCGAACTCGATCGACCGCAGGGCGAGGCTGCCTGGCCGCGGAAGATCGATCTGTTTGGCGTCAACTATTCGCCAACCAGTTA
>Ga0180437_10000250_pt1 | contig 108189 bp, 77 predicted proteins | sample SS_ome_4_FD_132410 | JGI IMG/M metagenome (GOLD analysis project Ga0180437, IMG submission 132410) | Hypersaline lake sediment archaeal communities from the Salton Sea, California, USA - SS_3_D_1 metaG | ecosystem: Environmental > Aquatic > Non-marine Saline and Alkaline > Hypersaline >...
GGACATCGTCCCCACCCCCACCTCACAGGAGAACTCCTCACCCGCAGCTATTTCAAGCTAGCACCGCTCCCCCGCATGCGCCATCTTTCACAACCGGCAGAGGTTTGTCGGACAGCCTCTGGGAATCAGGAATCCGTGGAACCCGTGGAATCCGTGGAATCGGGGAATCGGAGAATTGGGGATTCCCGAATTCCCGAATCCCAGATTCCCCGAACCCTCAGTTCCCTCCTTCCCTCTCCAGCGCCTCGAGCGCGTCCGCCAGATATTCCTCCAGGATCCGCAAGGCGCGCCTCTGGTCCTGGGTGGGCGGGTAGAGACTCCCCTGCCTCACGCCGCTACCGTTGAATACGCTCGCCAAGCTGAAGGCTTGGCGGCGAATTCCGTTCAGCCGGCGCGCCAGGGCGGTCACCGCGTCGGCCCGCGCGCGCAGCGCTTCCCCGGCATCGGGGGCGGTGACCCGCTCGCGCAGCGCGTCGGCCCGCTCACCGGCTCGGGCGGCGCGCCGCTGCAGGTCGAGCACCGCCACCAGGAAGCTCTCGCGGTCCTCCCATTCGTCCTGCGTGATGGGCATGAGCGGGTCGCCCCAGACCTCGAGACTCTGGACCGAGGTCGGCGCTCCGCGCGCCTGCAGCTCAACCGTGTAGAGACCGGGCGCGACGAAGGGGCCTCGCGGCGTCACCGGGCGGGGCAGCTGGGGCGGCTCGTTGCCTCGGCGGAACCGCTGTTCGGAGGGCGGCGGCTCGTGGCGCAGGTCCCAGTAGACGCGGTGGATGACGCCCGCGTTGCCGGGGCCCTCGAGCCGGCGGACGAGGTCGCCGCGCTGGTTCCTGACCGAGATCGTGACGGCATCGACGGAGCGGTCGAGGTAGTAGTTGAAGATCGCCTCTTCCTGCGGGTTTTCGCCGGCGTAGGCGGCCTGGCCGCGATAACTGGTGTCCTTCCAGTACTGGAAGATCGTTGCGCGGCGGATCGGGAAGAGGTAGGCGCGCGCGGAAGCGACGGCGTCGGACCAGTTCGCCAGCGGCGAGAGGTCGTCGAGGATCCAGATGCTGCGGCCGTGCGTGGCGACGATCAGATCGTCATCGAGCGGGTGGATCACGAGGTCGTCGTACAGCGTGGTCGGCAGATTCGGCATGAATCGCTGCCAGTGGTCGCCCGCATCGAGCGAAACGAACAGCGCGTGCTCCGTGCCCAGGAACAGCAGGCTGGGGTTCGCCGGGTGCTCGACGATCACGTTGACGGAGCCTTGGCGCGGCAGGCCATCGTGCAGCGGCGTCCAGCGGGCGCCGAAGTCCTCCGTCTTGAATACGTAAGGCGCGAAATCGCCATCGCGATGTGCGTCGAACGTAGCGTACGCCACGCCGCGACCGGCGCTCGAGGCGATCACTCGGCTGACATAGGTGCCGGTCGGCACGTCAGTTACGTTGCCCGAGACCTCGGTCCACGTGTAGCCGCCGTCCCGGGAGACCTGCAGGTTCCCGTCGTCGGTGCCGATCCAGAGGATCCTCGGGTCGAGTGGCGACTCGGCGATCGTCACGATCTCGCCGAACGACGATGTCCCATCGTTCTTCGACAGCATCGGCTGTGAGCCGATTACGCCCATCAGCGTCAAAGTGTCACGGTCGATCTGCCGCGACAGGTCGTCGGTACGCTCCCAACTGACACCGCGGTCGCGAGAGACGAACAGCCGATTGCCACCCAAGTACACGACCCTGGGGTCGTGCTGGGACAGCAAGACCGGGGTCACCCAGTCGAAGCGATACCGCGACTCGCCCTCCGGCGGTAGCGGCTCGATGTCCAGGTGATCGCCGGTCTCGGGGTCGAGCCGTACGAGGACGCCGTTCTGGGCGGCGCCGTAGACGAAGCGGTAATCGGTGGGGTCCGCCTGGTGGTACATGCCGTCGCCGAACCCGATCTGGCGCCAATCGTCGTTGATGATGCCGATCCAGTGGCGCGTCCGGCTGGGGCCGAGCCACGAGTGGTTGTCCTGCATACCGCCGTAGATGTAGTACGGGTCGCGCATGTCGACGCCGATGGCATAGAACTGACCGATCGCCAGGTTGTTGATGCGGATGAAGTTCTCACCGCGGTCCCACGTCTCGTAGAGTCCGGCATCGCCGACCAGGTAGAAGTGCTCCGAGTCGCTCGGGTCGATCCACAGATCGTGGAAGTCGCTGTGCACACCGACATCGTAGGTCGGCCGCGTGGGCATCGTGCGGAAGCTGCGCCCTCCGTCCTCGCTCTTATAGAACGATGTCGCGAGCACGTACACGCGGTCCTCGTTCGTCGGGTCGATGTATATGTGGCTGTAGTACATCGGCCGCGGGTTGAGGTCGTTCACCAGCTCCCAGGTCGCGCCGCCGTCCTCGGTGCGATAGACGCCCGCATCCTCGGCATGCTCGACGATCGCGTTCAGGACCCGCGGGTCCGTGCGCGCTATCGCCAGGCCGATCCTACCCTTGTCGCCCGCGGGGATGCCGTTCTCCAGCAGGCGCCAGGTGCCGCCGCCGTCGCTCGTCTTGTAGATGCCGCTGCCGGGGCCACCGCCGTTGAACCCCCAGGCACGGCGCAGCCGCTGGTAGGCCGCGGCGTAGAGCGTGTTCGGGTCGGAGGGGTCCATGACCAGATCGACGACACCGGTCAGCGTGTCGACGAACAGCACCCGACTCCACGTCGCGCCGCCGTCGCTGGTCTTATACACGCCGCGCTCAGCGCTGGGAGACCAGAGGTTACCCAGCGCCGCCACGTACGCCACGTCCGGGTCGTCCGGGTGCACGGCGACCGCGCCGATATGGCGAGTCGCCTCGAGCCCCAGGTACGTCCACGTCGTGCCGCCGTCGAGCGAGCGGTAGACGCCGTTGCCCCAAGAGGTGCTCTGCCGGTTGTTCTGCTCGCCGGTGCCCGCCCAGAGGATCTCCGGATTCGACGGCGCGAAGGCCACGGCCCCGAACGTGCTCACCGGTTGGTCGTCGAAGATCGGCGTCCACGTGGTGCCCTTGTTCGTCGATTTCCATATGCCGCCCGACGCCGTGGCCAGATATATCGTCGACGGGTCGTGGGGCAGCGCCTCGACGTCGTGTATTCGGCCGCCGGTCACGGCGGGCCCTATCGAGCGGAAGTGGAGCTCCCGGAAGCGCTCCGGCGTGCGGGCGCCCTGCGCCACGGCGTCCCTCGAAGGTGGGACGAGCAACGTGGCGAGCGCAGCGATGACGGTCGTCGCTCGGCAAATAGATGTCATTAGGATCAGCTCCCTCGGTAGGTAGGCATCGGTGTCTGGCTGTTTTCCCGGCTCGGACAAGATAGCGCCGAGGCAGAGCGCGAGACAGCGCGGCGGAGACAGGCACGGCCCGAGGGACGGTGTTGCATTTTGCAATCAGCCGACCGATACTTGACCGGGAATTCGAGTGCCCGACGGCGCCGCACGGCGCGACTCCTCCCCTGCCCCACCTCAGGAAACCCGCGCTGACGGAGATTAGATGACGAAGGACGGGGTTCCCCTCATCGTAGACGTGGACGGGACCCTGATCAGGTCCGACCTGCTCTGGGAGGGCCTCGCCTGGATACTGACCCGGCGGCCCCGGCGACTGCTGCCGGCACTGCTGGCCCTGACCGGCGGTCGCCCGGGGCTCAAGGCGTTCCTGGCAGGCGAGGGCGGCGTGATCATCGATGACCTGCCGCTCGAGCAGGCGGCTCTCGAGCTGATCGAGGAGGCCAGAGGCGCGGGTGCCAGGGTGATACTGGCATCCGCCGCGGACCGGTCGCAGGTCGAAGGCTTGAAGGATCGGGTGGGCGCGGACGTGGCGTGGGGAAGTGACGGAGTCACGAACCTGAAGGGCACACGCAAGCTGTCACACATCCAGGACCGTTTCGGCGAGTTCGACTACGTCGGCAATAGCCGGGCAGACCTGCCACTGTGGGGGGCGGCGCGGCGGGCCATCGCCGTCAACGCGGGCCCGCTGACGCTGCGCAAGGCTACGCGTCTACGGCCCGACATTATCGTAGTGCGTGGCAAGCGATCCCCGACCTGGCGGCTCTGGACTCGGCAGCTGCGCCCACACCACTGGGCGAAGAACGCTCTGCTGTTCGTGCCCGCCCTGGCCGCGCATCTGAGTCCCAGCCTCGAGCTCGCCGCCCGATTACTCGCCGGCTTCGCGGCCTTCTCGGTCACCGCTTCCGCGGTCTACCTGTTCAACGACCTGGCTGACCTGGCGAGCGACCGCGCTCATCCGCGCAAGCGGCATCGCCCACTCGCCGCCGGTGATATCTCGATCCCGGCGGCTCTGGTCACAGGCTTAGTACTCGTCGGGGCGGCGGCGGTCGTGGCCTGGCAGCTCGCGCCCAGGTTCGCGGGTGTGCTCGCCGCCTACCTCGTGATCACGTACGCGTACTCACTCAGCCTGAAGCAGCATCTGGCCATCGACGTCATCACGCTGGCAACGCTGTACACGGTCCGCATCGTCGCGGGCGCCGTACTGGTCGAGGTGCCGCTCTCGAGATGGTTCCTAGCGTTCTCGATCTTTCTGTTCCTATCGCTGGCCCTGGCGAAGCGCGCGGTGGAATTGCGCGGGGCCGCCGCGAGGAATGCGACGAAGGTCGCCGGCCGCGGGTACCGGCCCGAGGATCTGCCGACTCTCGGGGCCATGGGTATCGCGGCCGCCGCCGGTAGCGCGCTCGTCTACTGCCTCTACATCACCGGCGAAGACGTGACGCGGCTCTATGCCAATCCCGACCTGCTGTGGATCGGGCTGCCCCTGTTCCTTTACTGGAACCTGCGCCTCTGGCTGTTGGCCGACCGCGGCACCCTGCAGGAGGATCCGGTGGCGTTCGCGCTCAGAGACCCGATAACCTACGTGGTGGCGGTCGTATTTCTGGCCGTCGTCTGGATTGCCGCTTGACCATGATGAACTCGATCGAGAGCCGACTGTCGGGTTGGGGTCGCTATCCCAGCGGAACGACCGCGGTATGCCGACCCGAGCGGTTGAGCGAGCTTCGCGAATGCATGTCCGACGATAGATCGCTCGTCGCGCGCGGCCTCGGTAGGAGCTACGGCGACGCCGCGTACAATAGCGCCGGACATACGGTCCTGACGGAACGTCTCAATCGGTTCGTCCGCTTCGATGCCGAGAGTCAAGTTCTCGACTGCGAGGCCGGTGTGACCGTGGACGAGATACTGTCATGCTTCGTGCCGCGCGGCCTCTTCTTGCCGGTCGTGCCGGGCACGAAGTACGTGACGATGGGCGGCGCGCTGGCCTGTGACGTACACGGCAAGAACCATCACAAGGACGGCTCGCTGAGCCGGCACGTGGCGGACTTCCGGCTCCTGACCCCATCCGGTGACCTGGTACTGTGCAGTCGCGAGGAGAATCCCGACTTGTTCTGGGGAACGGTGGGCGGCCTGGGACTGACGGGTATCGTAACCGACCTACGCATAAAGCTGATCCCGCTGGAGAGCTCTTACGTGTCGGTCGATTATGACCGTGCCGAGAACATCGACGAAGCGCTCGAGCTGTTCCACGACTCGGACGAGCAATACAAGTACTCCGTTGCCTGGCTGGACGGCATGGCGGCGGGGCGCTCGCTGGGTCGATCGGTGCTGATGCGGGGCAACCCGGCGGCCGCCGGGCCCGCTACCGACTTGAGACCTCATTCGGGCAGATCGATTCCGGTACCCGACGTCTTTCCCGGATTCCTGCTCAACCGGCTGTCGGTACGAGCGTTCAACGCGGTCTACTATAGGAAACACCCGCGAAAGGCGCGGGACGTGCCTACACACTACGAGCCTTTCTTCTTTCCCCTGGACCGACTCTCCAACTGGAACCGTCTGTACGGGAAGAGCGGACTCCTGCAGTATCAGTTCGCGGTCCCCTACGACGGTGGCCGCGAGGCGCTGGTCAGAGTGCTGGAACTGTTCGCCAAGTCGAAGCCGGGAATGTTCCTGGCGGTGCTCAAGCGATTCGGGCCCGGCGAGTCGGCGAGTCCTCTATCGTTCCCGATACCGGGGTACACGCTGGCGGCGGACGTGCCGTGCCGGGGCGCCGGCACATTCGACCTTCTGCGGGAGGTCGACCGGGTCGTCGGCGCGGCCGGTGGCCGGATCTACCTCGCCAAGGATGCCCGGCTGGCTGCCGGTGCCGTGCGCGAGATGTATCAAGGGCTGGATGCGTGGCTCGAGTTGAAGGCACGCATCGATCCGGACCGCCACCTGAGCTCGGACCTGGCCGAGAGACTGGAGCTGGTGCCATGAGCGGCCGGGGTACTCAGTCGTCCGACTCGCAGCGCTGCGGAACCGTTCTGATCCTCGGCGCCACGTCGATGATCGCGCGGGAGACGGCGGCGGCCTTCGCCGCGGCCGGCCACGACCTGATCCTGGCGGGCAGGAACGTCGATGAGGTCGAGCGGGTAGCCGGAGACGTGGCCATCCGCTGCGGTGTGGGCGTCGGCGTAGAGAGGTTCGACGCCCTGGAGACCGACGACCACGCGCGGTTCGTGGAGGCCGTCACAACCGCAGCGGGAGACGCGCTGGCCGGAGTCGTGGTCGCGTTCGGAGTGCTGGGCGACTCGGAGCGTGCGGCGACCGACTTCGATCACGCCCAGGAGATCATTGCGGCCAACTATGTGGGCGCCGTCAGCGTACTGACGCGCCTGGTCCCCTACTTCGAGCGGAAGAAGAGCGGGTTCATCGTCGGGATCTCATCGGTGTCGGGCGACCGTGGCCGGGGGAGCATCTACACCTACGGGTCGGCCAAGGGCGGGTTCTCGCTCTACCTCCAGGGTCTGCGCAACCGGCTGCAGCCGTACGGTGTCCACGTGCTGACCGTGAAGCCGGGCTTCATCGATACCCGCATGACGTATGGCACGGTGAAGCCGGGGATGGCCGCCGCGCCTGCGGCCGTCGCACGCGCCATCATTCGGGGATTGAAGAAGAAGAGGTCGGTGGTCTACGTGCCAGCGATCTGGCGGCCGATCATGTTCGTGATCCGGAACATCCCCGAGCCGATCTTCAAGCGCCTCAAGCTTTGAGGCCGGTAGGCCGTTCAGCGGTTGCGCCGCACCGCCACCAGTAATCCACCCGGCACCGTCCCCGAGTCGAGCGGCTCCAGGTCGTACCCCGCTGCATGGATCGTTCGCAGCAGCCGCTCCAGCTTCTCCAACGTATTCCGGTAGCTCGGGTGGCTGATGTACAGGTTGCGCTCGTCCAGCTGTGGCAGCCACACCTCGGCGCCGGCCAGTAGCTCGTCCTGCATCGCCGCGATGACCGGCGTTTCGTCTTTCAGCTGCCAGACGATTCCCGGCAGTATGCCCGCCTCGGCGTTGTCGATGACCACCAGCTGTGCGTCACCCTCCAGCGCCGACGGCTGCCCGCCAGCGGATCCGAAGCCGAACGGGAGCAGGAACCCGAAGACCAGCGGCATCGCATAGAGGTAGAAGCTGAGCGGGGTCCCGGCCCAGCGGAACGTGCGGAGGAGCGCGACCGGTGCGAAGGCGAAGAACGGCCAGGCCATGCTCAGGTACTTGGGGCCCATGGCGTGGACGGGACTCAGGAAAGCGAGATAGAGCGCGATCGCCGTTCCGGCGATCCAGACGAAGACGAGCAGCGCGAAGGTCCAGCCCGCCGCCGTCTCTCGGTCATACTCGAGCGCCGGAAGCCGCCGGACGCGTCGTGCGACGATGCTCGCGATGATCAACGCCGCCAGCGCGCCCCAGAGGTAGAGGGTCGGCTCGAACGTCGAGGCCACCGCGCGCACCCGCTCACTGACCTCCGCCGGATCGAACGGTTGCGCCTGACGCCGGGCCTGGCCAAACGGGCCGAACGGCGGATGGATCAGCAGCCCCAGTACGTACCCGACGCCCAGCGCGGCGAGGCCCCGTAGCAGCCGCCGCACGTCGCCCCTCAGCTTCATCGACATGAACAGGCAGCAGCCGACGACGACGAGCGCGAAGTGGTAGTGCGTCAGCGACCCTGCCAACGCTAGCGCCGCCAGTACCGCCAGTTCACCGGGCCGGTCCCTACTTTCGTCACCCACAAGCCTCGACGTCTGCCAGACGACGAGCACCGCGAGCAAGGCCAGCAGGTCGTACTGGCGAGCTTCGATCGACACCGATGCGATGGCAGGGCTCAGGGCGTAGGTGTAGGCCACGAGCACCGCCTGCGGGTCGTCCTTCAGAAGGTGGCGCGCGAAGCCGAACAGGCCGAGGATCGTGAGAACCGCGAACAGTGAGTTGAGCGCCGGGCCGGTCCAGAGCTGCACGCCGGTGAGCAGCGACCAGCCGTGCAGCGTCCAGAAATAGAGGGGCGGATGGATGTCGTAAACCGCCAGGTCGGCGCTGATCGTGCCGTAGCAGAAGCGATCTTCCGGCTGCAGGACTCGCTTCCACTCCCGTGCCGGGACGGCACGCAGTCGGAGGTCGGCCTCGTGGAAGGCACGCTGGTGACACGTCGCCGCCAGGTAGCTGATCCCCTCATCGTGGGTCAGCGTGTACTTCCAGCCTATCGCTTGGAGGCGCAGCGCCAGCGCGGCAGCGACGGCAAAAACCAAGACCGACGTGACCCAGACCGATCGTCCTGCAGGCCGGCGAATCGAGTCGGCGCCGTTTACCACTGCCCTTCGACGCGGGGACCGTGCATCGCCGCCGGCGGCTCAGTTGGTGAACAGGTCAAATATATTCCCAAGCGCGCTGGCTTCCGCCTTGTAGAACTCGGTGTAACTGCAGCGATCGCACGTCACGGTCGTGAACTTGCGGGCCTGCACGTCGAAGATCTTGCTCCAGAAGCCGCCGGCGGCGCGTATCTCGCCGGTCTCGCACGATGTGTTGCTGCACTTGGGGCAGCGGAAGTTGAAACGGGTCGGGCGATGGGCGGTCATCTTCTGCCTCCTCTGTTCTGACGCCAAGTTAGGAAGCGGTGTGAGGGCGTGCCAGGGCGCGGTAGGCGGGCCGGGCCGGCGCGGCAGCGGCCGGCTTTCCCGGGCTACACCGACGCCTTAGTTTGTTCGCGGCCCCGGCCTCACTTTCATGCTTCAGAACGAAAGCCACGCTCCGGCTATGCTCAGAGGCACACCATTCCACGAGCGAACGGCGCCGCTCTGCCAAGGGCAGAACTGGCGGCGCTGGTCAGGCTATCTGTCGGCCAGCTCCTACGAGTTGGTCCACGATCGTGAGTATTTCGCCATCCGCAGCGCCGCCGCGCTGATCGACGTTTCGCCGCTTTACAAGTACCTGATCCGCGGCTCGGACGCGGAGCGGCTCTTGAACCGCGTCCTGACACGCGACGTCGCGAAGTGCGAGCTGCACCAGGTCATGTACGGGCCATGGTGCGACGAGGCCGGCAAGGTCATCGACGACGGCACGCTGCAGCGTCTCGGCGAGGACAGCTTCCGACTCACAACGAACGAGCCGAACCTGCGCTGGCTCTCCGACAACGCGACCGGGCTGCGTGTCACGATCGAGGACGACAGCGATTCGGCAGCGGCACTCGCCCTGCAGGGACCCACATCACGCGAGATACTGATGAGCCTGGCGGATGGCGAGCTCGCCGGCTTGAGGTACTTCCGTCTCGCGTTCGCACGGATCAAGGACATCCCGGTCACCGTCACGCGGACGGGCTACACCGGCGACCTGGGATACGAGATCTGGGTCCCGGCCCAGCAGGCGGTCCCGCTCTGGGACGCGCTGATGAGAGGCGGTGAGCCGTACGGTATCACGCCGACGGGGATCCTGGCGATGGACATGGCGCGGGTGGAGGCCGGCCTGTTGTTGCCGGGCGTCGACTACGTGGCGGCGAACCGGGCGCTGATCGAGTCACGCAAGTCCTCGCCGTTCGAGCTGGGGCTGGGCTGGACGGTCAAGCTGGAGAAGGACCACTTCGTCGGGCGGCGCGCGCTGCTCGACGAGTGGCGGCGTGGTCCGACCTGGCAGTTCAAGGGTCTGGAGATCGATTGGCGCTCGTTGCAGAGGGTCTACGCCAGGTTCGGCTTGCCGCCGGAGCTGCCGATGATGACCTGGCGGACCAGCGTGCCCGTTTACTCGGGCGGCACACAGGTCGGGTACGCGACGAGCGGCTGCTGGTCGCCGACCTTGAAGAAGTACATTGCGCTGGCCCACCTGCGGGCGAAGCACTCGGAACGAGGATCGCAAGTCGAGATGGAGGTGAAGGTAGAGCACCAGCGCAAGAAGGTAGCGGCGCGCGTGGTCGAGCTACCCTTCTTCGACCCGCCAAGGAAACGGAGCTGAAGATGGGTAAGAAGCGCTACGAGGCCGTAATCATCGGCGGTGGCCACAACGGCCTGGTCGCCGCCGCCTATCTGGCGCGGGCCGGGAAGCGAGCTCTCGTACTCGAACGGCGGCACCTGGTAGGCGGCTCGGCCGTCACCGAGGAAATCTTCCCGGGATTCAAGTTCTCGGCCCTCTCTTACGTCGTCAGCCTGCTGCGGCCCGACATCATCCGCGACCTGGAGCTGGCACGTCACGGATTGGAGCTGCTGCCGCTGGAGAGCACGCTGACGCCGCTGCCGAACGGCGACTATCTGATGCGTGGGCCTGACCACGACGAGACTCGGCGCGAGCTTTATCGCCACTCTCCGAGGGATGCAGAGGCTTACGACGACTTCGGTAAGCTGATGCACCACCTCGCCTTCGCAGTGAAGCACATCCTCGACACCGTGCCACCCAACCCCACATCCCTGCGCCCGAGCGACCTGCTCGGCCTGCTCGACTTCGTCAAGCACTTTCGCCGCCTGCCGCCGGAGCAGTTCTACGCGCTCTGCAAGCTGATGACGATGAGTGCCGCCGACTTCCTCGATGAATGGTTCGAGACGGATCCGCTCAAAGCCACAATGGCGGCGAGTGGGGTCATCGGCACGTTCCTCGGTGTCCGGTCACCCGGCACGGCCTACGTGCTGCTGCACCACTACATGGGCGAGATCGACGGGGTATTCAGAGCCTGGGGGTTCGCCAAAGGCGGCACGGGCGCGGTGAGCGAATCGATCGCCTCGGCAGCCCGCGAGTTGGGTGTCGAGATCCGCACGGAGGCGAGCGTCGCACAGGTGATCGTCAAACATGGCAGGGCCGTGGGGGTAGCGCTGGAGAGCGGTGAGGAGATCTACGCTCGGGCTGTGGTCACGGGTGTCGACCCGAAACGCACCTTCCTCGGCCTGGTCGAGCCCCAGCACCTTCCGAACGACTTCCTGGATGCGATTCGCCGGTTCAAGATCCGCGGCTCCTCCGGTAAGGTGAATCTGGCGCTGGACCAGCTACCGAACTTCACGTGTCTGCCGGGCAAGGGTCCGCACCTGCGCGGCGCGATCTCGATCAGCCCGAGCCTCGAGTACATGGAACGCGCCTACGACGACGCCAAATACGGCGAGTTCTCGAGGCACCCGTACATGGACATGATCATCCCTTCGATGATCGATCCGGGTATGGCACCGCCGGGCAAGCATGTCATGTCGATCTTCGTGCAGTGGGCGCCGTTCGAGCTGTCAGGCGGCTGGAACGATGAGCGGCGCGAGGCGTTCGGCGACGCGGTGGTCGATACGCTGTCTGAATTCGCGCCGAACTTGAAGAACGCCATCATCCACCGCCACGTCGTTACGCCGTGGGACATGCAGGAGACCTACGGGCTCACCCAAGGCAACATCTTCCACGGCGAGCTCGCGTTGCACCAGCTGTTCTTCATGCGGCCGGCTCACCCGTGGGCGAACTACCGGACGCCGCTCAAGAACCTCTATCAGTGCGGATCGGGAACTCATCCGGGCGGCGGGATCACGGGCGCCTCCGGCCGACTCGCGGCACTGGAAATCCTGAAGGACTGGTAACGATGAACGAACCCTACGACGCCATCGTTATCGGTGCCGGGCACAACGGCCTCGTCACCGCCACCTACCTGGCCAAAGCCGGTCTGCGGGTCGTCCTGCTCGAGCGGCGCGAGCTGGTCGGCGGTGCGGCCGTGACCGAAGAGGTGTTCCCGGGCTTCAAGATCGACACGGGCGCCCACTGCATGAACCGCCTACATCCACAGGTGGTCAGTGATCTGCAGCTCGCCGATCACGGCCTCGAGCTGCTGCCGCTCGATCCGGCGGTGTTCTCTCCCACGCTGGACGGCGGCCACCTGCTGCTCTGGCGGACGCCCGAGCTCACGGTCGATTCGATCGGGCAGATCTCCGAGAAGGACGCCAAGCGCTGGAACGGTTTCGCCGCTCTGGTCACGAAGGCGACCGGACTCCTGGAGTCGATCTACTCGGCACCTCCAGACGTCCTGTCCAAGAAGAAGAAGGACGTCTGGGCGCTGCTGAAGATGGCCGGCCGGCTGCGACGGCTGGGGAAGCGGGACATGACGGAGGTGCTGCGCATCCTGCCCATGACTACCGTCGAGCTGCTGGACGAGTGGTTCGAGAGCGATCTACTGAAGGGCACGCTCGGAGCGGTGGGGATCACCGGGCTCTGCCAAGGACCGATGGCGGCGGGGACCGCCCTGCTCTTCCTGCACCATCACGTGGGGGCAAAACAGGGTCTCCTGCGCGCCACGCTTCGCGTGCGCGGCGGCATGGGAGGTCTGTCTCGGGCGCTGGAGAGCGCCGCGCGCAGCGCCGGGGTCGAGATCAGAACGAACGCGTGGGTGGAGCGAATCGTCGCCGAAGCCGGAGTGGCGACCGGCGTAGCACTGGTCGACGGTGAGGAGATCGCGGGCCGTCGTATCGTCTCCAACGCCGACCCCAGCCGAACGTTCTGCGGCCTACTGGACCCGTTCAACCTGGACCCCGACTTCATGCGCCGCGTGCACAACATCAAGTTCAATGGTGTGTGCGCACGCGTGAACCTGGCGCTCGGTGAGCTTCCGGACTTCAGCTGCCTGCCGGGTGACGGGCCACATCTGCGCGGCCTGATCTCCATCAGCCCCAGCCTGAAGTACCTGGAACGCGCGTTCGACGACGCCAAGTACGGCGCGGCGTCGCGCGAGCCGTATCTGGAGGCCGTGATCCCTTCTCTGACCGACCCGAGCCTGGCGCCGGCCGGAAAGCACGTGATGTCGATCCTGGTCCAGTACGCGCCCTACCACTTGAAGGAGGGCGTCTGGGACGAGAGGCAGCGCGACGCGCTCGGCGATCGGGTGGTCAAGACGCTCGCCGCCTACGCACCGAACCTCGAGTCGGCAATTCTGCACCGCCAGGTGCTGACACCGCTGGACCTCGAGGCCGTCTTCGGACTGACGGAAGGAAACATCTACCACGGCGAGATGACGCTCGATCAGTTGTTCTTCATGCGGCCGGTGCCCGGCTGGGCCCGCTATCGCTCGCCGGTCGAGGGGCTGTACCTGTGCGGCGCCGGCACGCACCCGGGCGGCGGTGTCACGGGCGTCCCGGGCTACAACGCCGCGCGGGAGATCCTCAAGGACGGGTGATTGTTGTTGGGGATTTGGGGATTCGGCAATCCGTGACCGAATTCCCCAATCCCCACAACCAGAACACTCAGGCGACGTCCACGTCCTTGCACAGATAGACGTCCTGAATGGCGTGGAACAGCTCGACGCCCTCCTTCATCGGTCGCTGGAAGGTCTTGCGGCCCGAGATGAGTCCCATGCCGCCGGCCCGCTTGTTGATCACTGCCGTGCGCACGGCCGCGCCGAGATCGCCCTTCCCCTTCGAGGCGCCGCCGGAGTTGATCAAGCCGACGCGACCCATGTAGCAGTTGGCAAGCTGCCAGCGCGTCCAATCGATGGGATTATCGGCGACCAGCTCGTCATAGACCAGCTTGGAGGTCTTTCCGAAGCCGAGCGCGTTGTAGCCATCGAGGTGAGTGGGGAGCTTCTGCTTGACGACGTCCGCCTCGAGCGTAACACCGAGATGGTTCGCCTGGCCGGTCAGGTCGGCCGCGGCGTGATGATCGACGTCGCCTTTCTTGAACGCCGCGTTGCGCAGATAGCACCAGAGGAAGGTGACCATGCCCAGTTCATGAGCCCGGGAGAAGGCCTCGGAGACTTCCTGTAGCTGGCGGTGCGACTCCTCGGAACCCCAGTAGATGGTGGCACCGACCGCCGCGGCGCCCAGCTCCCACGCCTGCTCGACCGATGCGAACGGCACCTGATCGTACCGGTTCGGGTAGCTCAGCAACTCGTTGTGATTGAGCTTGACGAGGAAGGGGATCTTGTGCGCGTACTTGCGTGACACGGCGCCCAGCACGCCTAACGTGGAGGCGACGGCGTTGCAGCCGCCCTCGATGGCCAGTTCCACGATGCTCTCGGGATCGAAGTAGCTCGGGTTTGGCGCGAAGGACGCCGCGCCCGAGTGCTCTATACCCTGGTCCACCGGCAGGATCGACAGATATCCCGTGCCGCCCAGCCGGCCGGAATCGAAGATCCGCTGCAGGCTGACGAGCACCTGCGGGTTACGATCGGAGCCCGCATGTATGCGGTCCACGAAATCGGGACCCGGCAGGTGCAGCTGGTCCTTGGTTATCCCCTTGCAGGCAAAGCCGAGCAGCGACTCCGCCTCGTCGCCGAGTAGATCCTCGATCAATGCCAGAGATCCAGCGGTCTTTGCAGCCATGATTCTCCTTCTCCCTTCAGGTTCAGTCGGGTCGACTGGCTGATTCTACGGTCTTCGGTTCAGCAGCCGACCTGCGACCTCATCGATATACCAAGACGGTCCCCCGCTCTCAGGGCCTATGAGCCGTACGGCTAGGGGGGGCGATCCGTCGCTCGCTCACCCGGTCACCAGTGACAGTATACATGCAGTGTCGCTGAAGAAGGTGCAAGTCATCAGCTCGCCCGCTCGATCAGTCGGCGCAGCTCTTCCAGCCCGGCGGTCAGGTCGGCGCCCAGATGCACGCGCAGCGCGCGACGTCCCCGCTCCGCCAGGACCTCGAGGTCGCCGCGGGCCTGCGCCGCCTTGACGGTACCGAAAGTGAAGCTGTGGCCCGGCACCGGCAGGTCCGCCACGTCGTCGCAGGTGATCTGTAGAAAGACCCCGGTATTGGGTCCACCTTTGTAGGCCTGGCCGGTCGAGTGGAGGAAGCGGGGTCCGTAGCCCAGGCAGGAGGCGACGCGCCGGGCGTCGCGCACGCGGTGGCGGATCGCCTGGAGTTCCGCGTCGTGCTCATCGTTCATCTCGACGTAGGCGAGCAGTCCCAGGTAGTCGCCGGCGCTCAACCGGTCGAGGTGAGCTCTGAGGTACGCCGCGACCGTCCGCTCTCCGGCGGCCGCGGCCAGCTGCTCCGCGTTCCGCTCGTCGGTGAACAGCGCGATCGTCCCCTCTTCCAGGACCGGCGACTCGGCGGGCAGCGAGCCGGTCCTCTCGTACTCGTCCGTCAGGGTGCGGGTCGCCGCCTTGCTGGCCTCGACGTCCGGCTGGTTGAAGGGATTGATGCCCATGCTCGAGCCTGCTACCGCGGTGGCGAACTCCCAGCGGAAGAACTCCTGGCCGATGTCGTAGCGGTCGCCGATCTCGATGCGGACTACCGGCTGCCCCGCATCGGCGAGCCGCGCCACCGCGGCGTCCTGATCGGCGTCTGCGGCTTCCGTCAGTCGCAGGTAGATGAAAACGCGGTCGTCGCCGTAGACCTCGGTCGGGCCCAACCGCTCTCTATCCACCGGGATGAGCGCCTTCCCACCTTTACCGGTGGACTCGGCAATCAGCTGCTCCAGCCAGGCGCCGAGATCCCAGAGGGCGGGCGAGGTAATGAAGGTGACCTTGTCACGCCCGACGCTGCCCAGCACGCCGAGTATCACGCCCAGCACGAGGCCGGGGTTCTCACGAGCGGGCACGCGAGCGCCGCATTTCTCGACCATCTCGTCGGCTCGCTCGAGCAGGCGGCGTACATCGAGTCCCATGACCGCTGCGGGCACCATGCCGAAGTCCGACAAGGCGGAGTAGCGGCCGCCGATGCTCGGCACGCCGAAGAAGACGTGCCGGAAGCCGTCGGACTCGGCGAGCGCTTGGAGCTTGGAACCAGAGTCGGTGATGGCGATGAACCGCCGGCCCGTTGCTTCCGCGCCCAGTTTGCGTTTCAGCGACTCGAAGAAGTAGTCCTTGAAGATGTTGGTCTCGAGCGTCGAGCCCGACTTGCTGGACACGATGAACAGCGTGCGCTCCAGCTCCACCTTGCCCTCGAACGCCTTCACCTGGGCGGGGTCCGTCGAATCGAGGACATGTAACTGGGGAAAGCCTGCGATGGCTCCGAAGGTCATGCTCAGCACTTCCGGGCAGAGGCTCGAGCCACCCATCCCCAACAACAGGGCGTGCGCGATGTCCTCCTGCTTCGCCATCTCCGAGATTTGTCGGAAACGACCCGGATCGGTCTTCAGCTGCTCTTCGGTGATCTCCAACCAGCCCAGCCAGTCCGCCTCGTCGCTCCCGGTCCAGACGGCGGCGTCTCGCGCCCAGAGGCGCTGCACCCTGCCGCTCGTCTGCCACTCGTCGAGCGCCGTATCGACCTGTGAGGCGAGTCTTTCGGGCAGGGTGTAGGTCTGGCGCTCTACCATCGAGCTCATACGTGCACCTCCTCTAGCCGGCCGCCTCGATCTGCGCCCTGGCCGCTGCCACGACATCCTCGACGGTGAACCCGAAGTGCCGCTGCACGTCCGCCATCGGTGCGGAGGTGCCGAAGCTTTCCATTGCGATAACCGCGCCGCCGGCTCCGACGTACCTCTCCCACCCCTGGGCGACCCCCTGCTCCACCGCCAGCCGCGCCGACACTCGCGGCGGAAGTACGCTCTCGCGGTACTCCTGATCCTGGCGATCGAACAGCTCCCACGACGGCACGCTCACCAGCCGAGCGCGCACGCCCTCCGCCGTAAGCCGCTCGTAAGCCTCGAGGCAGAGAGCGACCTCGCTACCGCTGGCCAGCAGCAGGACCTCGGGGTCGCCGGACTCGGCGTCGGCGAGCACGTAGGCGCCGCGGCGCAGGCCGTCGGCCGGCCCGAACTTCGTCCGATCGAGTGTGGGCAAGCTCTGGCGGCTGAGCACGAGTGCGGTGGCCTGGTGGTCGAGCTCCATCGCCACGCGCCAGGCCTCGGCGGTCTCGTTGGCATCGGCCGGCCTGATGACGACGAGGCCGGGTATCGCGCGCAGCGCGGCCAGCTGCTCGACCGGCTGGTGGGTCGGCCCGTCTTCGCCGACCCCGATCGAGTCGTGAGTGAAGACGTAGATGACTGGGATCTCCATCAGCGCGGCGAGCCGGATCGCCGGACGCATGTAGTCGCTGAAGACCAGGAAGGTCGCGCCGTAGGGGCGGAGCTTGCAGTGTGATAGACCGTTGAGGATCGCGCCCATCGCGTGCTCGCGCACCCCGAAGCGCAGGTTGCGGGCTCGATGGTCATCCGCCTGAAAGTCGCCCGCCGCGTCCTCGAAGGTCAGCAGTGTCTTCGTCGAAGGCGTCAGATCGGCCGATCCGCCCATCAGCCAGGGGACGTTCTTGGCGATGGCGTTCAAGACTTTGCCCGAGGATGCGCGGGTGGCCGTTCCCTTCGCGTCGGCCGCGAACTCCGGAATACCGCTGTCCCAGCCGCTCGGCAGCGTTCGGCGCTGCATCATCTGGAGCTGTCCCGCCAGCTCGGGATACTGCGCCTCGTAGGCGGCTAACTTCTCCATCCACTTGTCGCGCAGCACGCGTCCACGCGCGCCGACATTCGCCGCGAAGTGATCGCGCACGCCATCGGGCACGTGGAACTGCTCTTCCTCGGGCCAGCCATAGTTCCGCTTCGCGGCGCGGATCTCGTCCTCGCCGAGCGGCGCGCCGTGCGCCTCACTGTTGTCCTGTAGATTCGGGGCGCCGAAAGCGATGTGGCTGTCGACGACGATGAGACTGGGTCGGTCGTCGGTCTCTCTGAAGGTGGTGAACGCCTCGGCCAGCTGTTCCAGATCGTTGGCATCGTCGACGTGACTGACGCGCCAGCCGTACGCCCTGAAGCGCGCGGCGACATCCTCGGTGAAGGTCAGTGAGGTCGGCCCGTCGATGCTGACCCTGTTGCTGTCGTAGACCCAGCAGAGGTTCGACAGCCGGAGGTGCGCGGCAAGCGAGGCCGCCTCCGAGGAGATGCCCTCCATCATGCAGCCGTCACTTGCGAGCGCGTAGACATCGTAGTCGAAGATGTCAAAGCTCGGCCGGTTGAAATACTCCGCCATCCAACGGCCGGCTATCGCCATCCCGACGCTCACCGCGGCGCCCTGCCCCAGCGGCCCGGTCGTCGTCTCCACGCCCGAGGTCAGCCGATACTCCGGGTGACCCGGGGTCCGGCTGCCCAGCTGCCGGAAGCTCTCTATGTCCTCGAGCGAGACCGCCGGCTCGTCGAGCACCCTGTAGCGCCTGTCGACCTGCTTGACGCCGGCCAGGTGGAGAACCGAGTAGAGTAGCATCGAGGCGTGGCCGGCGGAGAGCACGAAGCGGTCGCGGTTGGGCCAGATCGGGTCGCCCGGATCGTAGCGCAGGAACCGTTGCCAGAGGCAGTAGGCCACAGGTGCCATGCCCATGGGCGCTCCCGGGTGGCCGGAGTTCGCCTTCTGCACGGCGTCCATCGATAGTGTACGGATCGTGTTGATGGAGAGAGTATCGAGGTCCGTCTGAGTGCCCATTCGAGCCTCCCAAGCACGGCGGTGCCCCTAGAGACCCTGGCACCAACCGGGACGCAGTCGCTTACCACGTGGACGGTTCACAAGTCTAGCAGTCCCGACCGCGTCTGCAACAGGCCGTGCGGGTCTTGCGGGCCCCGAGCCTCGCCCGGCACCTTGGGCCCATGCGTATGTCGCGACTGTTCGGCGAAACGCTCCGCGCGACGCCCGCCGAGGCCGAGTCGCCGGGCCACGGGCTGCTGCTGCGGGCCGGCTACATCCGCGGGGCGGCGCCCGGGGTCTTCAGCTACCTGCCGCTGGGCCTGCGGGCCGCTGCGAAGATCGAGGCGATCGTGCGCCAGGAGCTGGAGTCGGTCGGCGCCCAGCCGGTCGCCATGCCGCTGGTCCAGCCGGCCAGACTCCGGCTCACGGCAGGGCGAGTCGACGGCGAGGAGCAGGTGTGCTTCAGCGACCGGGCCGGGAGAGGCCTGCTGCTGGGGATGTCGCACGAGGGGCTCGCCGCCGAGCTGGCACGCAGCGAGATCTCATCTTATCGGCAACTCCCCGTCATCCTCTATCAGATACGGCCTGTATTCCGCGATGAGCTGCGCCCGACGGCCGGGCTGCTGCGGGCCCGCGAGTTCGACCTGATGGACTGCTACAGCTTCGATCGTGACCGGGCCGGTCTGGAGGAGCGCTGCGCGGGCATCCGGGCGGCAATCGAGCGAATCCTGCGGCGCGTCGAGCTGGTGGAGTGTCTGGCCGCCAGCTCGGCGCGGGCCGACGCGATCGATGACGAGATCTATCTGCTGAGCGACGTCGGCGACGACAGGCTGGCGATCTGCGATGGGTGCGGCTACGTGGCAAACCTTCGCACCGCTCGCTTCGCGAAGCCGGAGCCCGACGAGGAAGCTGCCGAGCCGTTGGAGAAAGTCGCCACGCCGGGGACCGACACGATCGCGGCGCTGGCGGAGTATCTGGGCGTTTCCACCGAGCGCACGGCGAAGGTCGTCTTCTTCTCGGCCGCGCTGCCAGCCGAGGCGAAGGAGGCCGGGGAGCGCGAGGTCGTGGTCATGGCGCTGGTGCGCGGCGACATGGAGGTCAGCGAGGGCAAGCTCGCCGATGCGCTGGCGGCGCGCCGGATGATGCCGGCGGACGGCACGGCGATCCGCGCCGTTGGAGCGGTACCGGGCTTCGCCTCGCCGGTCGGTCTCGAGTCCGACGAGCTGATCGTCGTGGCCGACGACCTCATCACCGGGTCCGCGAATCTGGTTTCCGGTGCCAACGAGGAAGGTTACCATCTGCGCAACGTGAACTTCCAGCGAGACTACTCTGCGGATATCGTGACGGACATCGCCGCCGCCTTCCCGGGCGCACCCTGTACCAAGTGCGGGGCGGCGCTACGCGTCGCCGCCGGTGTGGAGATCGCGAGCCTCCACCGGTTCAACCCGGCATACGGTGAAAGTCTGGGCATCACGTTCCAGGACCGGGACGGGACGCAGCGCTCGCCGGCCATCGGCTCCTACGGGATCGGTATCGGCCGCCTGCTCGCCTGCATCGCCGAGACGCATCGTGACGAGCGGGGACTGCGCCTGCCGGTGGAAGTGGCACCCTATCAGGTCCAGCTCGTCGTACTGTCCGGCGGCGATGACGAGATCGCGCGACAGGGCGATGACCTGTATGCGTCCTTGCGCGATGCGGGTATCGAAGTGCTCTACGACGATCGCGCGGTGAGCGGCGGTGTGAAGTTCAACGACGCCGATCTCATCGGCCTACCGCTCAGACTGACGCTGGGCCGCCGGTCGTTGCAGGACGGAGGTATCGAACTGAAGCGGCGCGATCGCGAAGACCGGCAAATATTCGGGCTGGGCCAGGCGGTCGAGGCGGCACTCGGGTTGCTGAAACGTAGACGGTCCTGAACAGAAACGAGCGAGGTTGGAGATGTCGGTAGATGAGACACGCCCCTCATCAGGGGGCAGTTCGGTGGAACCGAGTACGGACGACGTCGATCCCCGACTGGTGGAGCGGATCCGGCGCCTTGTGACCGAACAACCGTATGGCGTTTTGTGCACGCAAGGACAAGGACAGCCGTACGGTTCGATGATTGCATTCGCCTTCTCGGACGACCTCTCGGTCGCTGTATTCGCGACACCGGTCGCAACCCGTAAGTACCGCCTGCTGTCCGAATGCGATCATGTCGCCCTCGTCGTGGATAACCGCCCGGATCATCCCAACGACATGATGAAGATCGAGGCGTTGACCGCAACCGGACAGACGACGGAAGTCGAGCGCGGCCCCGAGTTCGACGAGTATTCACAATTGCTCATCGATCGACATCCCCAGCTCGAGTCGTTCGTCAGAGCGTCGTCGTGTGCGCTGTTCCGAATCGACATCTTCCGCTTCCTCCACGTGACCCGTTTCCAGGAGGTCGGCCAATGGGTGCCACGCTCCCGTTAGTCGTACCTCTTTCAGAAGCGGCGTCGACCGGCGAGAAGTGGGTCGGCGGAAAGGCGGCACGACTCTCCGAGCTACTCGCCGCCGGGTACCGGGTCCCGCACGGGTTCTGCATTACCACCCGTGCGTATCACCGGTTTCTCGAGGACGGCGGTCTGAAGAAGCGGATCGACATGGAGGTCGGCCGCAAGGAAATGTCGTCGATGCGCTGGGAAGAGATCTGGGACGCCGCGCTCAGAATTCGAACGGCCTTCCTGAGGACACCGATTCCCCTCGATGTGTCGGAAGCGATCATCGATCCGTTCCAAGGATTCGCGGTAAGCCCGCTCGCCGTGCGCTCCTCGGCGGTGGGTGAGGATTCCGCAGGGAGATCGTACGCGGGTCTTCACGAGTCCCTCGTGGGTGTATTGGGTGAGAAGGCGCTGCTCGACGCGGTTCGCGTGGTGTGGGCGTCCTTATGGTCCGACGCGGCGCTGCTCTACCGCCACGAGCTCGAGCTCGATGTGACGAGGAGCGCGATGGCGGTAGTCGTTCAACAGCTGGTTGCCATGGACCGCTCCGGTGTCGGTTTTGGGAGGGATCCCAGAGACGTCAACCAGGACCGCCAGCTCATCGAAGCGGTCCCCGGGCTCTGCCGTGACCTGGTCGACGGCGCCGTCGATCCCGACCGTTGGCTCGTTCGCCGCTCGAATGGCGAAATCATCGAATGGCATCCGGGTGTCCGGACGGGGCGGACAGAAGGCCCCTTGCTGGCTAACGAGGATGTCGGCCTGATTCACCGGACGCTCAACACGATCGAGACGACACTTGGCTGGCCGCCGGATATTGAATGGACGGGACGCGGGACTGAGTTCACCGTGCTCCAGGCGCGCCCTGTAACAACCGCAGCCTCCCGCGACGACGACGATCGGCGTGAATGGTACCTGTCACTGCGGCCCGGCATGTCAAAGCTCGAGGCGCTCTGCAAGCGGGTCACGGAGGACCTGATCCCCGAGCTCGAGGCGGAAGGTCGCCGGCTGGCCGGCGAGTCGATCGAGGACCTCACGGACGAGGGGCTCGCCGACGCCATCAGCACACGCGCTGCAATTTACGCGCGATGGAAGAAGACGTATTGGGACGAGTTCATACCGTTCGCGCATGGGGTACGGCAGTTGGGAACGTACTACAACGACGCAGTCAAGCCAGACGATCCATATGAATTCATCGGCATCCTGAAGCATCAGCCGATGATCGCAACCGAGAGAAACGCCGCGTTACGCCATCTCGCCGATTACCTGAAGAATCATCCCGCACTACTCGATGTCGTGCGGAATGAGCCGGCAGCCGGATCCCCGCTCTCGAGCGAAGACTGGCCTTCTATCCGGGAGACGATAGCCAGTGTAGACGGTGGTCCTGAGTTCATCGAGGAATTCGAACGCGTTTGCGAACGATACATGGATGTGGCGTACAACGGAGAACAACTCGACAGGCGTCCCGATATCGTACTGCACACCGTGCTCGAAATGGCCGTCTCGAGGACGGCCCCTGCGATCGCGGCGACAACGATGGATGAGACGGTTCCGGCCGATTACGAGAAACGCCTGCTTGATGCCGTGGGTCCCGAACGGCATGAAGAGGCAGGGTCGGTCATAGCGATAGCCCGTCTGAGCTGGACGCTCCGCGACGACGACAATGTGCTGCTGGGCCGCGTCGAGAAACAACTGCTACGTGCCGCGAAGATCGCCGCGGAACGGCTCGAGCGTTCGAGGCGTCTCGAACCCGACGCCCGCATCACCGTGGAATCGGCGCCGCTGCTGAGCGCTGCGCTCCGTGACGCCGCCGGCGGACGGGTTGTCCTGCCAGAACCCAACGCCCGCGAGCGACAGGCGCTGCCCGGAACCGAGGAAGAGACAGCGCGGCAGATCGTCGGCCAACCGGCGGCTCCCGGGCTTGCCACGGCGCGGGCACGAGTAGTGTTGTCGACGGATGATTTCAGTCACTTCCATGCCGGCGAGGTACTGATCTGTGACGCGATACAGCCAACCATGTCGCACATCGTACCACTCGCCGCCGGCATCGTTGAACGTCGCGGCGGTATGTTGATACATGGGGCAATCATCGCGAGGGAGTTCGGGATTCCCTGTGTCAACGGCGTCAGTCACGCCATCTTGTCTATCGCCGACGGCGAGATCGTAACGGTCGACGGCTATCTGGGGATAGTGACGATCGGTCCACCTGAATTCGATCTGGAGACGGCACGGTCGGCATGATACCGTCTGGGAAACTCTGATCGGTCAGCAGCTTGAACTGCGTAGCCTGTTTTTTCCTTCCTACATGACTGCTACGAAAATACAAAGTACCAGCATTGTAAAAGCAGGCAAAGACCTTTTGAGCGGGTCTTTGACTTTTACGTGCATCGAGACTGCACCCAACATCAAGACGGCCATGCCGATTGCTGCGGGCCTAGTCAGGACCGGGACCCAAACGCCCGCGATCAATAGTCCGGCCAGGAGCAGCTTCACCGAACCGACCAACGTCATAAACCAGCCGGGGAGGCCATAGACTGCAAACTCCTGCTTCATGTTCTTTGCATCGCCACCTCGCCAACTCGTTGGCTTCCCGTACCGCAGTATCCAGACATTGAGAATACCCAGCGCGATTACGATCTGCACAATGGTGACTACGGTGTCCATTTTCGACCTCCATCCCTATGTGGTAGGTACTTCAACGGCCCGCTACTGAGCTCCGGATTGACCCCTTTCGAGCATGACTCGACCGACACGATCAGCCGGCCCGGCGGCTTCGATGCGTCGTCGCGTCTACTTCAGAGTAGCTTGAAGCCGATCGCCGTGTTCACGGTGTCCCTCACCGCACCGAGCGCGGCGTTGATCGCCCGCTCGACCGCGATGATGCCCAATCCTTCGATCGTGAGTAGGACGGTGCGAGACGCGTTCTTCTGAATCTCCAGATGCAGACGAGCCTTCTCCTGAGTCAGCTTGCCCGCCGTGTAGAGGCGCACGATCATCGCCAGGCTCTCGGCGGTCTTCTTGAACTCGGCCTTCGCGTAATCCTTGATCTCGGGCCAGCTGTCCTCGAGGACCGCCCGCGATGCCTCCAACATCTGCTTCGCCAGACTCGGCACCCTCATAGCTATTACCCCCCTTCCTGACCCCGTTTCTTGGCCAGCTCCAACGTCAAGATCGCCTGGAAGCTCTGCTGAAACGCCGCCCGTAGCGGCTGCAACTCCTCCGGACCCTCGAAGCCCAGCTTGTGCAGCTCCTCCAGATTGTCCACGTTCTGCGCCACCAGATCGAGTTGCTCGACGGTGATCTCGTTCTTCGGCCGCGCCGCCGCGCGCACCCGTATGACGTTCAACTCGGCCCGCACCTCGTCGTAGAACTCGATGTAGTTGCTGTGGTCCGCTTCCGGCGTGTAGAGATTGCGCTCGATGTCGATGAAGAACCGCTCGAACTCGCGCTGTAGCGCCGTGACCGACTGGTCGGTTACCTCGTCGTAATCGGCCACCAGCTTGATCTGACAGCCGAGCCCGGCCAATAGCGCGGCCAGAACGGTTAGCTGCGATACCCGGCGCAGTAACGCCGCGGCATGTCTTCCGCTATGTCTCATGTCAGCCCTCTCTGAGCCAGGACCCGAGGCAACGATCGAAGTAGCCGGTGACGCGCAGGAACGATCCGTTATACACAAAGTGACTTGTAGCGGCGATCAGCGCGCCGAGCAACGACAGCCAGACGGGGCTCAGTCCAAAGAGCCATAGGACGTTCCCGGCGACCGCACGCGCCCACTTGACGAAGGTGACGAGCGGGCGCACATCCCCCAGCCGGCGCATCAGCTTCGGCCACAGGACGTACCAGGCGATCATTAGCGCTATTCCCAGGACCCATACGACGACCGGCACCGGTTGGTGAACCGGGAACGGCCACAAGCGGTCCAACACACTGCCGAGCGTCGCGCCGATATCGGCGAGTGATAGGCGAACCTCCCAGCCGGCAACGATCGCACCAGCAAGCACGGCGAGCGTAAACAGCCAGGCTTCCCAGGCCCGCAGCTTCAGCGACCTGAAAAAGCGCAGGGCGCCTGCCTCGACGACCCTCCGTTCACACTCCTCGCTAAAGTCTTGTCCGGGACAATCATCGGAAGTCATCCGCGGCAGCGGTGCGTGCTCAGCCGGCTTCCAGTCCGGCGCGGCGAACGGCGAGCCGGCAAGGTAGCGGCGCACGAAGCGATCGGCGAGCGAGTAGCCCTGATAGACGAGCGCCGCGATCTCGCCGTCGCCAAAGGCGTCGAGGTCGGTGCGGATGCTGGCGATCGCCTGCGATTCCGAGTGAGGCGGCAGGCCTTCGGGATCGCCGTCCTCGGCCGGCGTGGTCATATGGAAGAACGCCGTGCCCTCCAAACCATAGCGCTCCTTCAGGTCTTCCCAGGCCGCGCCCTGGCCATCGATCCCGCCGAGACCCGCTGTCACGCGACGGTCTTCTCTCAACCTGCCAAGCTGTAGGTCACGTACGTTGTCCATCAGGATCGAGAAGATCCGTCCCATCATCCCGAAGCGGCCTGCCGTCACGCGCCGCTCGACCTGCAGCAGGCCGCCGGCATCGCTCACGATGACGTGCGTGCACTCTTCCTCGAACAGCGCCGAGATGCCCTGGTTGTCGAAGACGCCACCGTCGGTCAGGCGCAAGGTGGCGACGTGTGTATCGTCGTAGAGGCCGAGAATCGTGTAGGGTGGGAACACGGGCGGGAAGCAGGCCGAGGCTGCCACCGCATCGGCCAGTGTAATCCTCTCGAAGTCATGCTTCGCCTTCGAGCCGATGAGCAAGCTCGTGCGCAGCTGGTAGAGATCGATGACGAACGTCATCAGAGCTTCCAGCAGCTCGGGCGACTCGCCGACCAGCCGGCGGCATTCCTCCCAGATGTCCGCTCCGATCTCGCGTATCGCCAGCCAGAAACGGCGCACGCGCTGGCGCCGCGGTAGCCCGCCCGCCACGCCCTCCCCCGGCCCGCCGCGGCACACATACCACGCCTGCTGCTTGGCGGCTCGCAACTCGCCCAGCTCGCACGACATCAAGCGCCGAATGGGAAACCCGTCACGACAGATCCCGTCGAGCACCGGCCAGGGTGCGAGGTCGATGCCGGCATCGTTGAAGGTCTCTCGGGCGTGTTTTCCGAAGTCGAATTTCTGCTCGGCGCTGGCATCCTGCCACAGCCGCCGGAGGATCGCCGCCACGGCCGCTTCCGACTCGAAGCCCGGCGGCGGCTCTGCGACGCACGGGAAGAGGTCCTCGAGCTCCAGTTCTGCCAGCCCGCGCCGGTAGCTCTGGAGCAGATCGATCTCGTCGTAGCGCAGGAACCCGAGGACCGAATCGCCGACCTCGACAGCGGTGAATCGCCAATCGCGGCCGGAGTTGAGGCTCGTGGCGTTGAGGACGAGTCTCGGGATCTTGGCCGAGTGAGCTCGGTTGTACTCCTCGACGCCGCCGGCTACCGCTTCGCCACCGGGCCGCAGGCGAACGTCTTTGAGGGCGACCTCGCCCGGTCTGCCTTCGCGCCGCAGATGACCGTCGCGGCGAAGCTCATCGACGATCCGCCCGTATAGATGACGTTGGTACAGGCGGCCCATCCGCTGGGCGATCGTCCGGTTCGATATGATGATCCAGAGGGTCGCCAGCGGGTTGAGCAGCAGCCGTGTGCGCAGGTTCTTGCGAACGCCCCGCAGGAAATCGCCCTGGACCTCGTCGACCATCTCGACATAGTCGTCGCGCTCGAGATCCGCATTGCGATCGATGTACTTCTTGAGCACGAGGATGTAGAGCGCCGCCAGTATGGAACCGCCCGAGACGGTGGAGAGGACCTCGACATGCCTCAACAGGTCGAGCTCGGCCAGCCGCCGCAAGACACCGAGATGGAAGAACGATGCCCGAAAGCCGCCGCCGGACAGCGCCAGGCCCAGCTTGCTGCGCCTACCGTTCACCGTGGACAGCGTGATTCACAGGAGATGGCCATTGGAGGGGAAAGTGCGGGTCGGCGCTGCGAGCGCGCAAGAGTCTCACAGCGTTGAACGAAACAAAAGGTGAGCACCACAGACACGGGTGCCCACCCGGTTGGATTATCTATGTTATCGTACTCAGAGTCGAGGGATGACTGACGGCGTTCATCCCTCACGCTGCAAGATCAGTCGCCGTAGTAGCGCTTCGCCTGGACCTTGCCGGTCTTCGCCTTGATCTTCAGGTAGCCTTTCGCCTTCTTCGCCAGCGTCCTGCCCTTCTTGACGGCTACCGCTTTCTTCGTGTGGTAGCTCTCGGGCGACTTCTTCCCTTCCTTCTGCACGTGCCAGCCGTCCTTGTGGCTCTTCACCACGAAAGTCGTCTTCGCCATCTTCACCCCTCCCTCGTGTTGTACGGCCGGGACTGGAGTCGCTACAATTATCACGCTAACGAGCGGCTGGCGCAAGCCTGTGTGACGATTCGGGCCGCGGCACTGAAAAAGCTAGTGCCGCCGTGGCAGTAGAACGACTCAGTCGACGCGCTTCAAGATCGCCACCAGAAAGTCCCAGAACTTCTCGACGGTGTCGATGTGTATCCTCTCGTCGGGCGAGTGCACGGCTTCGAGCGTCGGGCCGAACGATATCATGTCCATGCCCGGATACTTTTCGCCGATGATGCCGCACTCGAGTCCGGCGTGGACCGCCTGGACGCCTGGCTCCCTACCGTAGAGCTGCTGGTATGTCTCTTTTGCGGTCTTGAGGATCGGCGAGTCGAGGTTCGGCTTCCAGCCCGGGTAGCCCGAATCCTGCACGACTTTGGCGCCGCTCAGCTCGAGGATCGTAGCGACCGTCTGGACGATCTCGTCGATCTCGGAATCGACGGAGCTGCGCTGGCTGGTCTCCAGCACGACCTTGCTCTTCACCGTGTTGATCACCGCGACGTTGGTCGACGTCTCCACCAGCCCGGGAATATCGGCGCTCATCTTGATGACGCCGTGCGGTAACGCCAGGAGCGCCTTGATGATCCCCTCCTGCTGGTCCTTCCTGATCGCCTGGCGCTCGACATCGCCGGCCTCACGCTGGAGTGTGATGGCGAGGTCGGGATCGACGCTGGCCAACTCGGCGCCGATCGTCTCGTCGAGCTTCTTGGCGACCGCCTGCGCCTTGCGGACGGCCGCCTTCGGTACGAAGACGAGCGCCTCGGCCTCGCGGGGGATCGCGTTCCGCTTGTTACCACCCTCGATGTGGGCGAGTCGCGCGCCGATCTCGTGCAACTCCCAGAGCACGCGGGCCAACATCTTGATCGAGTTGCCGCGACCTTTGTCGATCTCGAGGCCCGAGTGGCCACCGACCAGGCCCTCCACCTTGAGTCGCATGGCGACCGAGCCGGCCGGCGCCCGCACGAAGTTCACCCGCCAGGTACCGGAAGTGTCGCGGCCGCCGGAACAGCCGACGAAGATCTCGCCTTCTTCCTCGGAATCGAGGTTGAGCAGGGTCCGGCTCTCGACGAAGCCGGGCTTGAGGAAGCCGGCGCCGGTGAGCCCGGTCTCCTCGTCCACGGTGAACAGGAACTCGAGTGGCCCGTGCGCCAGCGAGCCGTCCTCCATGATCGCCAGATTCGTGGCGACGGCGATGCCGTTGTCGGCACCGAGCGTCGTGCCGTCCGCCATCAGGAAGTTGTCACGACGAACGAGTCGGATCGGGTCCTTCTCGAAATCGTGCTCGACGCCCTTGTTCTTCTCGCAGACCATGTCGAGGTGGCCCTGCAGGCAGACACTGGGCGCGCCGTCGCGGCCGGCGGAAGCCGGTTTCCTGACTACCACGTTCAGCGCCTTGTCTTGTTTGACCTCGAGGCCGAGTCGCTTGGCGACATCAATCACGTAACTCGAGATCTGCTTCTCGTGCTTGGAGCAGCGCGGGATCTGGCTGATCTCGGCGAAGTATCTCCATACGGGTTCAGGCTTCAAGCCGGCAATTGCATCGGACATCTCGTGATCCTCCCAAGGTTAGCGATAGTAGACGTGCCAGTTGTGAGTCACGCGCCAAAGCTGGGGGCTCAGCGGAGTTCGCGTCGCTCTGCTGAATCGGTCGGAGGCGGTGGAACCACTCGCTTCGGGCTCGCGCCACCGACGGAAGGCGTTCTCACCTTCGGTGGTGAGCTCGCGACCTCCGCGAGGTGGTTCTACCGCCTCCTCCCCTCTGCAACGAAAGACCCCTGAAAGCCCCCTCCCAGTCAGTGTGGCCCGAGCCGGGCGCGAACGACACACCCGAGCAAGCCATCGAAGATGGCACCGCGCTCGACCGACATGTAGTGGGGCTTAGGGCACAAGATGCGTTGGGGACCGGTGGGTGGCAATGTCCGCCGACTCGCTCAGAAGACGGCGGTGACCTTGAAGAAGAGCGTGTTCCCCTGTCGAGAGCGCTCTCCGAACTCGGCGGTGCCGCGCTGGTAGGCCAGCTGGATGGTGCCGAACGGTGGGCGATAGCGATAGACGAATACGGCCTGGACGTTCTCTCGCTCGATCGCCGCGTTGGTCTGAAAGAAGACCTTGAGATAGAGATCGGGGGTGAAGAACTGGTCGGCGCGGATGACGTGGATCCAGGTGCTCTCGCTCTCCGGGTCCGGGTCGAGCACCAGGCGCTCCAGCTCGTACTCGAGAGAGAGCTGCGGTGTCGGCTTGAAAGCGGCGCTGGCGGTCCACAGTTGAAAGTCGGCATCGAAGTTCCTGCCGAACAGGATTCCGGCACGAGCCGACTGGAATTGCCTGGTGTTGTAGCCGATCTCGACTCCGAGCTGGCGGTTGCGGAAATCCTGCTCGAAACGCTTGAACTCCCCTTGGTAATTGAGCTCCAGCGACCAGAGGCTGCGCAGCTCGACCATCAGCTCCTGATCGATCTGCCAGCTCCGCAGGGTACCCAGCTGGCTCCAGTAGATGTTGTAGTTCGAGCGGTACCTGATGCGCTCGAACGCGCCACTGCGGATCCAGAAGGTATGGTCGAGCGCCGAGTCGAGCTCGCGCCTGTCGTCGTCACGAATGAAGCCGATGACGTTCACGTTGTCGGCGAAGCGGTCGCCGAGGTGCGTGTAGCGGACGTGGAAGTGGCTGGTCGGCGAGTCGTAGCTCGGACGGACGAAGTAGGACCAGGTGCCGTCGCTGTAAGGTCCCCAGCTCTGGGCGAGCTGAGCCGTCATGCCCAGCGTCCGGGTGAAGAACAGGGTCGCGTCGGCGCCGATCGAGCCCTGCTGCTCGCCCTCCAGAGTACGGTTGGCAACCGTCAGCGCCACGTTCGACGAGCCCAGCACATCGCGCTGTGCCCGGCCGATGGCGTAGAGACCTTTCGGCGGCTCGACCGCCGGTGTCCCCGGCTCCGGTGGGCCGGTGTCCACCTCGGACCAGGTCGCGATGCCGGTCAGGTTCCAGGCGCCCTGTTTCCCGAGGAGCTGGCCACCGGCCCTGACGTCGGAGATCCGTCGCGTGTAGAAGGTGCGGATCCGCTGGCGGAATTGCTGGGCGCTCTCCAAGAAGAAGGGCCGCTTCTCCTCGAGCGCCAGCTCGAAGCGCGTGAGGTTCACCCGCTCCTGGTCCGCCTCGATGATCGCGAAGTCCGGATTCACGGTGAGGAACGCCGACATCTCGGCCGTGACCGCGTAGCGCGCGTCGAGCCCGGCCTGCCAGTCGGCCCTGTAGTCGAGCTCGCCGTCGCCCTGCTCGACCCGCGACAGGCCGTAGGGGATGAGGCGGTAGCGTCGCCCAGGAGGCGCTACCTGGAGCCCGACGATCGACCCCGCCTGCGACATCCGGAACTCGTTCTCCAGCGGGCCCGCCCAGTAGCTCAGCTCCAGCGTTCGCCTGCGACTACGCCCGAAATTGATGCCCCAGGTGACGTCATCGCCGGCCGTATAGCTCATCGCGGCGAACGGTATGGCGAACTCGGCCGTCCAGCCGACCTCGCTCACCCGGGCGGCCGACCGCCAACTCGCGTCCCAAGTCGCATCGACGGTCCGGCCGTCGTCCCTCATCTGTCCGTCGGCTTGAGTGCCCAGGGCGTTGGTCATGAAGAAGTGGCCCGAGCGCCTGTCGTGGTGGGTGTCGAGCAGAATGACGACGGCATCGTCGTCGAGCAATTCGGCGTCGCGGCGCGTGAGCTCGGCGGTGGGCGGCCCGGAATCGTCGAGTCGGAAGGCGACGTAGAGGGCGGTCGAGTCGTACATGACCAGCGCCTGCGAGACGACGACGGAACGCTCGCCGAGGTGTGGCTGGTACTGGATGAAGTTATCGGCTATCGCCGCGCCGGCCCACTCGCCTTCCTCGATGACCCCATCGATGGTCGGCGGCGCCGTCGCTCTGACGGCCGGGATGGTAAAGGGCTGGTCGGGCTCCTGGGCCCAGGCGAGCGGTGTCAGGGCTGTGAGTGCAAGCGCTGCAAGCGACATATCAAGTACGACCAGGACACAGGGTGGGCACCGGCGGGCTAATCGGCGGCAGTTCAGCAAGATAGGGAGGCGCGAAGAGGTTGGCCACTCTGGCGGCCGCCCGCCGGCACTTTCCACCGGTTGCCTCCCGTTGTGATCCGCCGTATTGATATTCGTGGGAGGGGCTGAGGATGGCCGTGTGATGGAGTCCCGCCGCTCTAGGACCTCAGCCGTGCAACCGCCTAGACCATTCACCACTCGCCTCGGGCCAGCGTGTCGACAGGCACGCCGCGAAGGCATCCGGGTTCTATCGTATTCCACCCACAAACAGACTCGCGAAAGGCAAACCACCCCAGCCAGAAAGGAGCGTGGCATGTCGCGACGCACCTGTAGGCCCAGTACAGTCGGGCGGTGCCGGGACGGCCCGATCGCTGTGGCGGTAACACTGCTCAGCTGTCTGAGCGGGGCCGCCTGCGGAGGAGGTGACGGCGGCGGCCCGTTCATTCCCCCGATCACTGGGGTCGTCGCCTCAATCGAGGTCTCATCACCGATCGACACGATCATGGCGGTGGGTTGGATGGGACAGCTAACGGCCAGGGCGAGGGATTCGGACGGTGACATCGTTGCCGGCCAACAGTTCAGCTGGCGGTCATCGGACACCGGAGTAGCGACAGTCAGCGAGACGGGTCTCGTGGAAGCGCTCTCGGCGGGTAGCGTGACGATCACGGCTAGTGTGAGCGGCGTCAATGGCCGTCTCGGGATGCGAGCGGTCGCCGCCGACCTCGGCGCCGTGGCCGCGACACTCGGCGATCCGTTCACCGACGCGATGGTCGCGCACTTGAGTGGCGCGACACAGCCGGACGTGCAGAGCGCGCTGGCCGAGTGTTCGGCAGGACTCGCCGGCGACAACATCGTCGTGGTCCTCGAGTGCCTGGGGGCCATTCGGGCGCCGGCGGCCGGGGCAAGTGACCCGACCGACGTCGTGTTGTTGGCCGTACTCGGAGTGCTGGCCGACCACAGCGAACGATTGCTCGGCATCTGACCGCAGTCGCACGATAAAGGAGCAGGAAGATGATCATACAGCGCAGAGAATTGCTACAACGGCTACCGGTCCTCGCTGTGGCCGTCGTGCTGGCGCTCGGCTTCGTGCCGGCACGGCCCGCGCAGGCTCAAGAGCAGACGTTTTACGCGTGCTACGTCCCAGAGGTGGGCGCGATCTACCTGATCAGACTCGAGGGGCTGCCCGAGGAGTGCCTATCGGTCGAGCACGTGGAGATCAGCTGGACCGAGGGAGGGTCCGCCACGATCCCGGACAACTCGATCACCACGGCGAAGTTGGTCGATTTTGCCGTGACCACCGCGAAACTGGCCGGTAATGCCGTGACCAACGCGAAACTTGCGGACAATGCGGTGGACGGCGCGATCGTGGCTGACAACAGCCTGACCGCCGCCGATCTCGCCGCCAACTCGGTCGGAGCTTCGGAGATCATCAACGGTTCGGTCACGACGACCGAGCTGGCCGCTCCGGTGTCTATTGCATCGAACAACATGGGCAGTAGAGGCGACCTGCCGACCTCACCCACCAACCTCGGTCTGGTGCAGATCAGCGCGCCGACATCAGGCAAGGTGCTGCTTATCTTGACGGGTTATGCCGTGTTCTTCGGCGAAGGGACCGAGGCGGTGGTGGGTCTGGGAAGCTCGTCAGGCAGCCTCGACATACATGCGACGAGGATGGGCACGATTGACGGAACGGCGAATCTCCGTTACGAGCACCCGTTCACTACGCTGGCCGTCGTATCGGTGACCGCGGGGACGAGGAACTTCTACGCAACCGGGTACAAACCGAGCGTATTCTCGAGGGCACAGGTGAACCTCGGCGACATGTACCTGGTGGCGATATTCATACCCAATTGATCGAGGCGAGCCGGCGGTCCCGAAGCAGCTGGCGAGCAGTCGGGCGGGCGGCTGACGGCCCGCCCGTCCGGTCGTTCGGGCCACGACGGCTGCAAGCCTAACGCCCGATCCGCACCGGCAGGCGTCTGGCGCCCCAGTCTCCCGGCGGCCCGTCGAAGACGCCGGCACACGGCGTGCCGCACTTCGTGCAGCGGCCGTCGTCGGTCAGCTGCCACGTCTCGAGGATATACCAGTCGCGGGCGATCAGCGTGTGTCCGCATTCGTGGCAGATCGTGCTGCCGCCCTCGAGGTCGTGGACGTTGCCGGTGTAGGCGTAGCGGACGCCGTTGCGAAGTGCGATCTCGCGCGCCCGCGACAGCGTGGCGGGTGGCGTCGGGGGCACGTCGGTCATCTTCCAGTCGGGGTGGAAGGCGGAGAAGTGCATCGGGACGTCGGGCCCCAGGCGCTCCGCCACCCAGCGCGCCATCTCGTCCAGCTCGGCGTCCGAGTCGTTGTGGCCGGGTATGAGGAGCGTCGTGAGCTCGAACCAGACGTCGGTCTCGTGCTTGAGGTAGACGAGCGTGTCGAGCACGGGCTCCAGGTGACCTTTGGAGAGCTTGTAGTAGAAGTCGTCGGTGAAGGCCTTGAGGTCGACGTTGGCGGCGTCCATGTGCTGATAGAACTCGCGGCGCGGCTCCTCGCACACGTAGCCGGCGGTCACGGCGACGGTTCTGACACCGCGCTCGTGACACGCCTGCGCCACGTCGATCGCGTACTCATGGAAGATCACCGGGTCGTTGTAGGTGAAGGCGACGCTCCGGCACCCGAGTCGCTCCGCCACCTCGGCCAGCTTCTCGGGCGACGCCGCATCCGCCAGCCGATCCATCTCCCGCGACTTACTGATATCCCAGTTCTGACAGAACTTGCACGCCAGATTGCAGCCGGCGGTCCCGAACGAGAGGACCGGCGTGCCGGGCAGGAAGTGGTTGAGCGGCTTCTTCTCGATCGGATCGACGCAGAAGCCGCTGGAACGCCCGTACGTCGTGAGGACGACCTGCCCGCCCTGGCACATGCGGACGAAGCACAGGCCGCGCTGGCCTTCGCGCAGCTTGCAGAACCGCGGGCAGAGGTCGCACTGGACCCGCCCGTCCTCGAGCTCGTGCCAATATTTGGTCGGTACGACCGACGCCGTCAGGTCCGACATGACCGCCCTCGGCTGTGAGAGTGCTCATCTAAGGATAGGCGCTTCAGGACCGAAACGACAGCGCCGGCGTCAGGGTGGTGGCTTGGGCGGCGATTGCCGGACGATCGGCCGGGGCCACATCTTAGAACATAATGCCAGGCTGGATAGTACCTCCGCCCCACGAGCCCACCAAGTCGGCGGCGGAGCTCGAGCGGGAGCGCGCCGCGAAGGTCGAGGAGCTGGTGCGCACCGGCATGTTGAAGTCGGCGCGCATCCGCCAGGCCCTGCTCGAGGTCCCGCGCGAGGACTTCATACCGCGCCTCTACCGCGACTACGCCTACCTCGAGGTCCCGCTGCCGCTCCCCGGTGAACAGGCAACAATTTCCTGCCCCCACAGCTATCCTCTGTTCTACGAGCCACTCGGCCTCGACGCCGGCCACCGGTTCCTCGAGATCGGGCTCGGCTCCGGCTACGGCGCCGCGGTGGCCCGCGAGGTCGTGGGGCAAGCGGGCACGGTGGTCGCCGTCGAGATCGACCCCCTGACCTTCCAGTTCGCCAAGGCCAACCTGGAGCGAGCCGGCTACGATGACATCGTGCTGGTCAACGCCGACGGCGGGCTCGGCCACCCGCCACTGCAGCCGTACGACCGAATCTCGATCACCGCGGCCTGCCGGTCGGTCCCGCCGCCGCTCACACTGCAACTCGCGCCCGGCGGTAAGCTCATCGCCCCGGTCCTCGACGACGGGAGACAGTTCCTGATCCTGCTGGAGAAGAGGGAGAGCGGGCTGACCGCGACGGAGATCTGCGAGGTCCTCTACGTGTCGCTGCGCGGGGAGTACGGTTCGTGAAGGTAGAAGCCCTGCTCTGCGAACAGCTCGGCGGCGGCGCGGTACGCTGCGGCACCTGCCAGCGGCGCTGCGTGATCGAGCCCGGCGCCGACGGGTGGTGCAAGACGCGCCGCAACGAGGGCGGCAGACTACTCAGCCTGATCTATGGAGAGGTGTCGTCGGCCTCGGTCAACCCGATCGAGAAGAAGCCCGTCTACCACTTCCAGCCGGGCTCGCGTTGGCTGTCGCTCGGCAGCGTCGGCTGCAATTTCCGCTGTCCCGGCTGTCAGAACTGGGAGATCTCGCATTGGACGCGAGGCAAGAGGGCGACGCGCTACCTATCGCCGGAGGACTCCGTGGCCGCGGCGCGCGCGTCCGGCTGTATCGGCCTCTCGTGGACGTTCAACGAGCCGACGATCTGGTTCGAGTACACGCTCGACGCGGCGAAGGCCGCCAAGCGGGCGGGGCTCTACACGAACTACGTCACCAACGGCTCGATCACGCCTGAGGCGCTGGCGACGATCGCGCCGTATCTGGACGTCTTTCGCGTCGATATCAAGGGATCCTCGGATGACACCTACGAGCGCATCGGCCAGCTGGCCGAGACCGCATCGATCCTCGAGACGGTGAGCCAGGCGAAGGCGTGCGGTATGCACGTCGAGGTAGTGACCAACATCATCCCGAGCTTCAACGACAGCGCGAGCGAGCTGCACAGCATCGCAACGTGGATCCACGACGTGCTCGGCCCCGACACTCCGTGGCACGTTACCCGGTTCTACCCGCACCTGCAGCTCGTCCACCTGCCGCCGACGCCGGTCGCGAAGCTCGAGGCGGCCAGGACGATCGGAACGGAGGCGGGCCTCCGGTACGTCTACCTGGGCAACGTACCCGGCCATCTGTGGGAGAACACGTACTGTCATTCGTGCGGCGCGTTGCTGATCGAGCGCTCGATCTTCGATATCGTCGTCAACCGGGTGGCAGGCGGACGGTGCCCGGCCTGCGGAGAGCAGATCCCGGGAACGTTCGACTTGGGCTGACCACACGGAGCTACGACGATAGCAGCATCTCGGCGATGTTCTGGAAGCCCCGCGTATCGTATCGGCCCCACGCCGCCTCGGACATGCCGCGTAATTCCCCGGTCTCATGGAGCCTGCCGAGCGTCGCGCCGAACGACGCCGCAGGGTGCGGGCCGTCCATCGTAACGGCAACCTTGGCGGCGAGCAGAATCTGGCGGTTGAGCGGTGCGAAGTTGCCCAGCGACGGCCCGACGACGAACAGCGGCAGCCCGAGCCCGAGCGCCCAGTGGGTCCGCTCGTGCGCCGGCGCCACGAGGTAATCGAACTCCGCGAAGTGCCCCTCTGTGAGCCGATTCAGCTCCCGGCGCCCGTCATATAGACAGAGAGTGAGCCCCGGCCCCGCGCCGCGCGTTCTTGCCAGGCGCTTCATCAGTGCGCCGGCGCGGCGCGCGAAGACCAGGGCTCGGCCGCCGGCGGCGACAGCGGATCCGGCGGCGGCGGCCAAGGACCCGACGTGCCGGCGCGGCTCGGCGCCGGAGGAGAAGAACGCGCCGCAGAGCGGGCCCGAGCCGGCGAGTCGATCGAGTCTGGCGTTGAAGGCGGCATCCGCCTGCTCAACGAGCGCCGGCTCGATACAGAGCCCCGATACGAAGAGGCTCTCGACGTCGATTCCGGCGGCGATGAAGGCGTCCGCGGTCGCCGCGGTGGGGACTATGGTGCGGTGCCTGCCCACGACCCACGACTCGCGTGGCGCGGCGAGCTCGCCGTGCTGGTAGAAGAGGTTTCGCTTGCCCTTCAGGATCGCGGCGAGCACGGGGTGGGCCACGACGAGCGGCTCCGGATCAGCGACGTAGCGCCGCCGCAGCGGGCTACCCATCAGACCCTGCAAGAGCCCGCCACGGTTGTAGTCGGCTCGGGCCCGCAACCGGTTATAAGCCGCCGAGAGCGCGGGGTAGCGACCGCCCCACTGGTACGCGGAGCGCGCCAAGCTCCAGGCGGCCCGCGCGAGGCCGGACGTCTCGGCAAAGACATCGGCGACCGTACCGACACACTCGGGCGGCAGGCACTCGATGATTCCATCGAGGTAGTGGGGATGCCCCCGCCCGACGTTCGTATACAGGAAGTCCACCCGAGCGGTCATGCGCCCGCTCGCTGCCTCGGCTGCGTTAACGTCCCTTCTTCTTCTGTCCGCGGATCCGCGGCGTCGGCGCGACGCGCGGCTCTCGTGGTCGCGGCGGGCTGACCTCGAACTCGGTATCCGCGGAGCTATCGCCCATCTGAACCCGCACCGTGTACGCGCCCGGCGTGACGTAGAGCTGGCGCTCCAGGCGCACCGCCTCGGCCCACGGCGTGTCGGCCGGCTTGACCTCCTCTTTCTCCGCCACGCGCGCCTGCTCGACGGGCAGGGCGAGCTCGGGATCGAGCATCAGGTCCCAGCGGAGCGTGTTGACGCCGTGCACGACGTCCAGCTCACCGCGGCGCAGCACGTTCCCGTCCCCGTCGAGCACGCTCCACTCGACGCGGCCACCGGCGTCGACCCAGAACGGGAAGTTCTGGTACCGCGCGTCCTCGGGCCGGTAGTACCAGAGCGAGCGGCGCGAGCTCCAGCCGCGCGAGTAGGTGACACCGTCGACCGGGAAGACGTGGACGTGCGAGCGGCGCACGTCGTCGCTGAGCTCCTGGACCGGCAGCACATCGAGGATCCAGACGCTCCGGCCGTGGGTGCCGGCGACCAGCTCGCGCTCACGCGGATGTACGATCAGGTCGTGGACCGGTACATTGGGCAGGCCGGCGCCCGCCGCCAGCCAGGTGCGGCCGGTATCGAGAGAGACGTAGGCGCCGCGGTCGGTCCCGACGTAGAGGACCGCCGGGTTAACGGGATCCTCGCGGATCACGTTCACCGGCTCGTCGGGCAGTCCGCCGGATATGTCGCGCCAGCTGCGGCCGAGGTCGTCGGTGCGATAGACGTAGGCCGCGATGTCGTCGTCGCGATAGCCGTTGAGGCTGACGTAAGCGACGTTCTCGTCGTGGTTCGACGCCTCGACCCGCGAGACCCAGCGGTCGCGAGGCAGGCCGCCGCTCACCTCGGTCCACTCGGCGCCGCTGCTGCGCGTCACGTACACGTGACCGTCGTCGGTACCGAGCCATAACAGCCCGAAGCGCTTCGGCGACTCGGATATGACCGTGATCGTGGCAAAGGGCACGTCGCCGCGGTTCGAGCTTTGGGTCAGATCGCCGCTCAGAGCCGTGAACGTCTCGCCCTGGTCCATCGAGCGGAACAGCTTGTTCGCGCCATAATAGAGAATGTCGGCGTTGTGCGACGAGAGCAGGATCGGCGTCAGCCAGTTGTAGCGTAGCGGCTCTTCGAGAACGCCGTTCCGCGGCCTCACCCGCTGGTAGCCCGCCGGGCCGCTGCGGAAGTAGTAGCCGAACTGCGAGCCCGCGTAGTAGGTGCGATTGTCACGCGGGTCGATCTGCGCCCACATGCCGTCGCCGCCGCCGGCGCGCTCCCAACTTGCCGTCACGTTGGGCCGCGAGCGGCTCGACCCTCTCAGCACGCCGTTGTCCTGCAGGCCACCGTAGATGTTGTAGGGATCCGCCATGTCGACCGCGACCGTGTAGAACTGGCCGACCGACACGGAGGCCAGGCTGAGCCACGTCTTGCCGCCGTCCCACGTGACGTCGAGGCCGCCGTCGTTGCCGAGTATCACGTGCTGCGAATGCTCGGGGTCGATCCACATCGCCTGATGGTCGCCGTGCACTTCGCGACCTGCCGTCTCGCGCCAGGTCACGCCGCCGTCCTCCGAGACCAGCAGCGGGACGCCCAGCACGTAGACGCGGTCGACATCGTCGGGCGCCGCCCGGATCTGGCCGAAATAGTAGCCGTAGGTGTAAACCACCTGGCGAATCGGCTCCGGGTTCATGCGCCGCCAGCTCGCGCCGGCGTCGTCGGAACGCCAGACCTCGATCCCCCGGATATCGGCGGAGAAGAGTGCGGCGTTCGCGTCCTGCAGCGCGTGCAGCAGGTCGTCGATGGTGATCGAGTCGCTGCGCACGGCGGCGATGAGCCGCTGCGCATCGAGTCGCGGATCGAGATCGTTGCCGCGGATGAAGTCCTCGATCTCCTCGGGGTCCTGGGCGAGGAACTCTTCCTTGCTCATCTCGCGCAGACGCTTGGGCGTCACCGCGCCGTCTCCCAGGTCCCACTCGTCCTCGGGCAGTATCTCCTGGTTGTCCACCGACGCGTAGAGCACCTGCGGGTTCGCCGGCGAGACCGCCAGCCCGACGCGCCCCACGTGCTCGCCGCGGGGGAATCCGCCGCGCAGGCGCTCCCAGGTATCGCCGCCGTCCGTCGACTTCCAGATGCCGGTTCCGTCGCCGCCTTCGACGAAGTTCCACGGCCGGCGGATCCGCTCCCAGGCCGCGGCGAATAGCACATCGGGATCACCCGGCTGGAAGGCCAGATCGACGAAGCCGGTGCGGTCGTTTTCGCCGGCCAGGACGCGCTGCCAGGTGTCACCGCCGTCGTCCGAGCGGAAGACGCCGCGCTGGCCGCCCGGCGTATACAGCTTGCCGAGCGCCGCGACGAACACGCGATCGGGGTTCCGCGGGTCGATGAGGATGCGCCCGATGCGGTCCGACTCCTCGAGCCCGACGAGCGTCCACGTCTGGCCGCCGTCCTCCGAGCGGAAGACACCGGCTCCGCCGTAGGATGAGCGCGACGAGTTGTTCTCACCCGTTCCCACGAAGATGCGTTGCGGGTTCGCGGGGTCGAGGGCCATGTCGCCGATGATGATCGAGGGCTGGTCATCGAACAGCGGCTCGAAGCTGATCCCGTTGTTCGTGGTCTTCCAGACGCCGCCGGACGCGTAAGCGACATAGAAGGTGTACGGCTCGCCCGGCACGCCCTCGATGTCGACCAGTCGGCCGCCCTGGACGACCGGCCCGACGTCGCGCCACTCCAGTCCCTTGAACAGTGTGGCGCGGTCGAGCTCCAGGTGGCGGGCCCAGGCCTGCCGCCGCGCTTCCAGCGTCGGCGGCCCTGCAGGTTGGGGTCGCCGTTGGGGGAACGCGTCGGCGGCGAAGGCCAGCAGCAAAGCAACGACACACGCGCATCTCAGCATGGCAATCACTCCAGAAGTGTGTAGGGGTTGGGTCGCTCGCGATCGGGGGAAAAGTAGGTCCCGGCAGTGCGCGAGTCCACAGAGCGGCGTCGCCTCATCGGATATCTTGCTTTCGGCTACTTTGGGGTCCAGAATGAGATCGATTTCATTCCCTTCCAAGGAGGCGCCTACCATGCCCGACGATCCCAGAGACACGGATCCACGAGCCCGCGATACTCTTGGTCCGATCGAGCCGGCGTTCAGAGCACTCGATTACCTGGCATCCGTGATCCGCAGCTGGGTATTCTGGGAACCCGGCGACGGCTGGGGTACCATCAGTCCGCGTGGGGATGAGCACCACTTCCTGGATTGTTGCCTGGTCGACGAACAGGTGGGGTACGCGGTGGGTGAGGACGGCGTGATCATCAAGACCGAGGACGGCGGCCAATCGTGGACGCACTTGGAGCACAACCTCACGACAGTCAAGTTGTGGGGAGTGCACTTTGTCGATCAGAACACTGGGTATGTCGTCGGTTCGGAAGCGACAGTCCTGAAGACGACGAACGGTGGAAATACTTGGACACAGCTGACGGTGCCGGCAGGGGCGGCCCTTCACATCCGGGGTGTGCACTTCACCGATCCGCAGACCGGCGTCATCGTCGGTGGCAGCGAGCACCTCTGGCAGATGGAAGATCGGATCGGGTTCTACTACCAGGCCGGCTACGTGTACCGTACCAGCGACGGTGGCCAGACCTGGCTGCCGGCGGAGGAAGTCCCTCCTGTGCTGCCCTTCCTGAAGGCGGTCAGCCTCACCGACGGCGGCGTGGGCACGGCGGTAGGTGGCTCGCAGTTCTGGAGCCCCATGGGCACTGGCCCCCAGATGACGTCGGTGATCGCAAGGACCCTGGACGGTGGCGCGACCTGGCATCATCAGGCTAACCCTTTTGACATACCCGATTCGTACTATGACAAGCCGCTGGAAGACGTCGCGCTCCATTCGCCGAATCAAGGCATGGCGGTAGGGGGATTGGGTGTACCACCGATATACACGAACGACGGCGAGACATGGGAACGGGGATCGCGGGAGGACTGCCTGATCCAGTGGCTGACGAGCACCGCGTTCATCGACGGGAACACCGCGGTCGCGGTGGGCGAGAACTGCGCGAGCGCCGGCGTGTATCGTTCGACGAATGCCGGACAGAACTGGTCGCTGGTCGACTACGGCAGTTACACCAGTCTGCGCGGGGTGTCATTCGGTAGCGGGAACCGCGGCGTTGCGGTTGGGCGGCTGAGCACGGTCATAATATCAGAGGACGCGGGTGAGACCTGGTACGCCAGTCCCGATTTTCCGGTGGCACCGGCAACCGACAACGAGATGCTGCAAGGAGTGCATTTCATCGACGGCGATACGGGATTCGCCGTGGGATGGTTCGGCAGTGTCCTCAAGACGACGGACGGCGGCGGCACTTGGGAGAGAGTGGCGGGACTGTACAATTCGCTCAGGTCGGTCTACTTCGCCGACCCGCAAGTCGGATTCGTGGTCGGCTCGGGTTTGTTCAAGACCACGGACGGCGGCCTTACCTGGGAAGAATACCGCACGAACGACAACGGGCAGACCTGGTCCACCGATTGCACCCCCGATTGTTCGGGCGCGCACCTTTGCAGCGCCGTTCATTTCGGCAGCCCACAGACCGGGCTCGTCGTCCGTGACCGCCACACGAACCCGCTGCTCAACCCGATCCTGCGAACGACGGACGGCGGGACCACGTGGTCGCGGGTCGCGCTGCCGATGAATCTGCAGGTACTGCGGATGAGAGACGTGCACTTCAGCGGGCCTGAGACGGCATTCATAGTCGGCCAGACGGCTTCCGACTGGAACGGCGCGATACTGCGCTCCGAGGACGGCGGCGTCACCTGGAGCATGCAGATCAGTGAGGCTGTGTCGGATTTGCGTGCCGTGCACTTCCCGACCAGCGATGTCGGCTACGCCGTCGGCAGCTACGGGGGCAGCTCCCTCCAGGACGGCGGATGTGTTCTGAAGACGATCGACGGCGGCAACACATGGGCCAGGGTCGAGATTCGCGTGGCCGGCCATGTGCGCCTTCCCCATCTCAACGGCGTGTTCTTCGTCGATCCCGAGACCGGCTGGATCGTCGGAGACAGCCCGGAGGGAGGTCGACCGAAGGGGATCATCCTGTACACGTCGGACGGTGGCAACAGCTGGACCGAGCAGCTCGCCAGGGGCGCCGCCGCGCCACTCGAGGAGCGGGCCCTGAACGACGTGGCGTTAGTAAGCGATCGCACCGGGGTCATCGTCGGCGACAAGGGCACGATCCTGCGCACGGTCAGCGGGGGCGTGTAGGCACGTCCCAGTCGGGCGGCGGGGCCGGCCCGGGCCGCCTTGCGTGCGCCGGCCCGCGTCTGCATGCTCCCCCATGCCCGACGAGCCGAGTTCCGAGTTCTACAGACTCCAGGAGGCGCTGGCCGGTCGCTACTCGCTGGAACGCGAGCTGGGACGCGGCGGCATGGGGATCGTCTACCTGGCCCGCGAGGTCAGCCTCGACCGGCCGGTGGCGATCAAGATCCTACCGCCCGAGCTGGCGTCGAAGCCGGCGGCGCGCGAGCGCTTCCTCCACGAAGCCCGCACCGCCGCCAGGCTGTCGCACCCGAACATCGTGCCGATCTTCGCCGTCGACGAGGTCGACGAGTTCGTGCTGTTCGCGATGGCCTACATCGACGGCGAGTCGCTGGGAGACTGTATCCGGGCCCGGGGCCCGCGGCCGCCCTCCGAGGTCGCGCGTATCCTGCGCGAGGTCGCCTGGGCGCTGGCCTACGCGCACGCGCAGGGCGTCGTCCACCGCGACATCAAGCCGGACAACATCCTGATAGAGTCGGGCAGCGGCCGGGCGCTGGTCGTGGACTTCGGCATAGCCAGCGTGGCGGAGAGCGCCGGCACGGCAGAGCCGGGCCGGGTGTCGGGCACGGCGGAGTTCATGAGTCCCGAGCAGGCGAAGGGTGCAACCGTGGGGCCGGCCAGCGACACGTACTCGCTCGGCGTGGTCGGCTACTTCGCGCTGTGCGGCCGCTTCCCGTTCGAGGGCTCGACCCCCCAGGTGGTGCTCGCCAAGCACATCAGCGAGGCGCCGGAGCCGGTGGCGAAGGTCGCGCAGGGCGTGCCGGGCAGGCTCGCCCGTGCCATAGACCGCTGCCTGGCCAAGGATCCACTGCAGCGCTTCGCCAGCGATGACGAGCTGGCCGAGACGTTGGGCCAGGCACTCCCCGAGCGACGCGAGCTTCCCGTGCCGTTACGCGTCTTCGTCAAGCGCGAAGGCCGGATGGGCACCGGCGGAATCATCGTCTACCTGTGGGCGCTGGCGGCAATCTCGGCCATGGTGGGGGCGACGGTCGGCGAGTTCCTCGGTTACACCTTGGGAGCCGGTATGGGGATCGGCACGGCCATCGCCGGTGTCACCCTCGTCCCCGCCGGCGTCATCATCAGTCGCGCTCGCCGTTTGCTCAAGGCCGGCTACAGCCAGGAAGAGCTGCCCATCGCCTTCAAGGCGGAGATCGATCGCGCGCACGAGGAAGGCGCCTTCCAGTTCGGGCAGGGCCCGTCCACGTACGAGAGAATGGTGCGCGTCATCAGCGGCGTCAGCCTGGCGGTCGCCATCGGCGCGACCGCTACGGCGGTGGGCGGCAGCACTAGTCCCTGGCTGCTCGTTACCATCGCCTACGGGTGGATCATCGGTTTGGGCACCGCCGTCCTGGCCCTCGTTCGGCTGCAGTGGCGCCGTGGCATCGACCGCGAGCTGCGCGGCTGGTTCTGGAGATCGCGACTGGGACGCTGGATCTTCAAGATCGCCGGCATCGGCCTCAAGCGGGTCCCGGCCGCCGGCTCGGCGACCTACCGGCCCACCGAGCTGGCGATCGGTCTGGCCGCCGACCGGCTGTTCGAGGAGCTGCCTCGCGAAATCCGCAGGTCGCTCAAAGATCTACCCGACGTCGTGCGCAAGCTGCAGTTCGACGCCCAGAAGATGCGCAGCCGGGTGGAAGAGCTGAACGGCGTACTCGCCGAGCTCGGCAGCGAGCGGCCGGGTAGCCGCGCCCTCGCCGCGTCGCCCACACCCGACGAGAGCTCCAAGGTGGCGGAGCGGCGTCAGGAGCTCTTCGACGATCTGTTCGCCGCACGGGACGCCACCCAGCAGCGCCTGGCCGACGCCGTCGCGGCGCTGGAGACGATCAGGCTGAGCCTGCTGCGCATGCAGGCCGGCTCGGGCAGCGTCGAGAGCCTGACCGGCGACCTGGCGGCGGCGCGGGAGGTCGCCGACGACATCGACCAGCTGCTCGAGGCCCGGCTCGAGGTCGAGCAGCTACTGAAGCCGGAATAGGCGGGGCGGGCGGCACGGGGGCGGGGGCACGTCGCCGAGAGACCGCCTCTATAGGACGGCAAACCACACAGATCAGGAGGTGCCGAGATGATCGCGCCGGAACAGCTCGGACAGATCCCACGCGGGTACTCGAGGCGAGCCTTCGTACGAACACTGGTCGGAGGCTCCGCGCTATCGGTCGTCGCGCTCAACAAGCTGAACGCGGCGGTATACGAGAACCTGGCCTCGCTGAACGAGGAGTACGGGCAGGACCCGTCCCCGGACGGCGCCTATTGGGAGGCGGTGCGGCAGCACTACATGTTCGAGGACGGGCTGATCATGATGAACAACGGGACGGTGGGTCCGATGCCGGAGCCCGTGTTCAACACGCTGGTCGGCGCGTTCAAGGTCCAGTGCACTAGCCCCTGCGACGTGTACGGGTTCCTGCCGCGGCGGCGCGAGGAAGTCAGGAGGAAGCTGGCCGGGTTCATCAGCGCGTCTCCGGACGAGGTCGTACTGACGCGGAATACGACCGAAGGGATGAATTTCGTCGCCAACGGACTGGAGCTGGGTCCGGGCGACGAGGTCCTGATGTCCAGCATGGAGCATCCCGCGGGGATCCACCCGTGGCGGCTGAAGGCGGCGCGCTATGGGATCACGGTGAAGGACATCCCGATCGGACTGCCGCCACAGGGCGTCGACGAGATCATCGACGCGTTCGAGCGGGCGATCACGCCGCGCACCAAGGTGATCAGCATCAGTCACACGGTCTACATCTCCGGCCTCATCGCGCCGATACGGGAGCTGAGCGAGCTCGCCCACCAGCACGACATACTCCTGCTCGCCGACAGCGCGCACGGCCTGGGGATGCTGAACCTCGACATGAGGGAGCTGGGCGCCGATTTCTTCACCTCGAGCCCGTACAAGTGGCTGGGCGCGCCCACCGGCTGCGGCCTGCTGTACGTGCGGCAGGAAGTACAGGACCGGCTGTGGCCGACGCTGGCGTCTTCGGGCTGGGATCGCGATACGACGGCCCGCAAGTTCGAGACGCTGGGTCAGCGGGCGGACCCGATCCTGATCGCGCTGGGTGAAGCGATCGATTTCCAGAACATGATCGGCAAGGACAGAATCGAGCGCCGGGTCAGGACGCTGGCGAGCCATCTGAAGACGGAGCTAGAGGGGATCCGCGGGGTGCGGCTGCACACGAGTATGGACCCGTACCTGAGCGGCGGCCTCACCGCCTTCTCGATCGACGGTGTAGATGCGGAGCGGATCGTCAACTACCTGAGGGAGAAGTACAACATCGTCATCAGGACGATCGGTAGCGAGGCGGCGGGAACCCGCGGCGTGCGGGTGTCGACCCACATCTTCGTGAACCTGCGCCAGGTCGACATGGTGCTGGAGGGTGTGCGCTACCTCGCCGACCACGCCTGAGGTCGAGCCGGGTCGGAGGCAGGAGGACCACTCGCTTCGGGCTCGCGCCACCAACTGAGGACAACCTCGCGCCACCGGGTGAGCTCGACCTACGCGAGCTGGTCCTCCTGCCTCCTCCCTATGTGACGACCGCAAGACTCGCGGCGCCCCCTGCCAAACCCTAGCGGCCCGGCGGCGCGGGTGGGTCCGGCCGCATGAGGAACCCGCGCGCCGCCTCGCGGATCGTCTCGAGTTCCTGGGTCTTGAGGACCCGCCAGCCTTCTTCGGTTCGCTTCAGGGTCATCACGCGCACCTCGGGCACGGCGCCGCTCAGCTGGGCGCTGCTGCGATAGACGACGTGCGCCAGCTGCGGCGGCTCCTCGACGGTCCCCAGTATCTCGATATCCTCGATGACGATGAAATAGAGGACCCCACGGATATGGCGGTTCATCGCCAACATGACGGCGACGAAGACGTCGGCCGCGGACAGCTCGTGGTACTCGGCCTCGCTCATGTCCCCGAAAATCGCTGCGATCACCTTACCCGTCGTGTCGGCCTCCACCAGGACATCGATCCGCTGGCGGATGCGCTCCAGCGCCTCGGGGTGCATGCGGCGCGCCGCGGCCTCCCAAGCGGCGACGCGGATGGCGGTCTGGAACTCGGCGGCGAGCGAGTCGGGCGTTTCGGGCAGCGGTCGCTGGGCGGACGCGGTCACGGGGCCGTGCAATGAGGCGGCCAGCATCAGAGCGACAGCCAGGCGGCCACCTCGTCTCATCCTGGTGCTCCCAGCAGATGCCTCGCCAGCTCGGCAAACCCGCTGCCCCTGTCGGCATCCGTAACGAACCGGGGCGGCGTCGGCAGACGCGGCAGGTAGTCGCGTACGTTGCTCACGCCGACGCTCAGCGGGAATTGCTCGAACGCGGCGGCGTCGTTGGTGCTGTCGCCGACGAACAGCCAGCGCTCCTTGTCCAGGTCGATCTCGAGGCCCAGCGCGTCGCGCACCGCGCGCGCGATCCCGCGCGCCTTGTCCCAGCCGCCGGCGACGACGTGGGCGTGGACGCTGGAGACGGCGCACCGCGCGCCCTCCGCCTCGATCAGGCCGACCAGCGCATCCACATCCGCCGCAGGTAGTCGCACCGTCTCGCCGACATCGAAGGCGAGGTCACAGCGGCGCGCTCGCTGATCGACGGCAGGCTTCACGTGCGGCAGCTCGCGGGCGACGCGACGGCGAATCCGGTCGAACAGATCCGGATAGGCGGCCCGCCGCTGCTTGGGCTCGAAGTAGCCCTCGCGCGGGACCGCGCCGTCGCACCAGACCCAGCCGGCACCGTTTTCGCCGACCGCGGCAACGACGGGCCAGTGGACCGCAACGACGTCGGCCCAGCCCAGCGGTCGCCCCGTCACGGCGATCAGATGCAGTCCGGAGGCGGCCAGCTCGTGCATCGCCTGAAAGGCGGGCAGCTCGAGGCGCCCGTTCCGCGTGACGGTGTCATCGATGTCGAAGGCGACGCCGACCAGTGCCCGGCAGCTCTGCAGATCCAACTCGGCGAGCGGTCTCATCGCGGCTCCTCCTCGAGTTCGCGCCGCCGGCGCACGATCGCTTCGTGTATGCGTGCCTCGAGCTCCAGCCAGGGCGCGGCCGGCGCCCCACCGGGTGCGGGCCCGGTCACGCACGCCTGGATAGCCGCGCCGAAACCATCGTCGTCCGCGGCGCCTGCGGGCCGGCGTAAGTCCAATGTCACTTCCCCTCCCTCGGCTCCGTCGTTGAAGATGCGCAGACAGGCGACGTCGAGCCGCTCGTTCAACAAGAGTATCGAGGCGCCCACCGCGCCGCTGGGCTCGATCGAGTCGATGGCCCAGCCGCCGGTGTTGAAGACGTTGACCCGGCCGCCGCCGGAGGGACGGTCGAGCACGTCCTCGAACGGTTTGTGCGTGTGCCCGAACACGAAGGTCAGGTCGTCGGGTATGTAGCCCAGCTCGTCGCGCAACTGCCGTTGCACGGGACCGACCCGGGAAGGGTCGACCTCGTCGCCACTCGGCTCGAGAGGCGTGAGGATGCTGTCCGGCTCACCGAGATGGAGGTCGGATAGACAGACGTAGCAAACGTCGTTCACATCGCCTGACATGGCACGTTATCGGCCACTGCAGCTTCGCGTCTACCCCAGCCGCTCGGCCAGCGCAGCGAGGATCGCTCGTTCCAGCGTGCCGTTCGAGGGGAGCGGTCGGCCGCCCAGCGGGTCCTCCATGCCAGGGACGTAGGCGACGAGGGTCGGCGTGACCGTGACCCGGGTGGCACCGTCGGCCGCTTCGATGGCGATGCTCACGACGTACCTGCCGCCCCCGTCGCCGACGAAGCGCCGGGCGTCCTCGGGAACGAGTGCCGCGAGCTCGGCCCGCGTCAGCTCGGACGACTCGCTGGAGAGCTCGGCCGCCCGCTCCGACTCGAACGCTGCGACCGCGCTCTCCGATACCTCGCGAGCCGCGGCCGCCTCCAGCTCGCCGCGCTCCACCAGTACCGCGCTCAGCGCCTCGATCACCGCGCGCGGGCTCTCGGAAAACACGGCAGTCTGCTGCTGCACGGCTCCGCTCCCGTTCGATAGGCACGCCCACAACAGCAAAGGCGCGTAGACGATCCGGCCTGGATGCACTCGAGACATGGCGATGCGGATACCCACAGCTCCGGCTTTCCGTCAGAACCGGAAGATCGGACCCCAGTTCACCCGAAAGTTGTGGGACGACTCACCCAGCATGTCGGTCAGCCAGAAGTCCGCCGCGTCGAGACGGAACCCGACCTCGTCCAGCCAGTCGAGCTCGACGCCGAGCCCGAATACGAAGACCGGGCTGCTCTCGCTGGTACCCACCGTGTTGTAACCGGCGGCGCCCGCACCGACCAGTAGAAACGGATCGACGCGCCGCGTGCCGCCGAACGGGTGCCAGCGCGCTTGCAGCTGGGCGTGGCCGAGCAGCCCTTCGTTGTCGGCCGCGTCGGTGAACGTCAGGCCGGTCTCCACCCCCAACCGGATGTTGCCGGAGATCCGATACGCGTAACGGAAGCCGGTGTCGAGCCCGGCGTTCAGCGGCAGCTCGTCCTGCGTGTAGAGGCCGCCCAGGTAGACGCCGGCCTCGTGTGCACTTGCCGCTCCCGTCTCCGACCTCGATTGCTGGGCCAGAGTCGAGCACGGCAACACGGAACCGGCAATCGCCAAGACGGCGCACAAGGTCAGGGTATGCGAGATCCCTGGCGACATGGTCGGCTCCTCAAAGTTCGGGAACTCGGGTTACGCGTGTCGATCCTCGATAATAGGACTCGAGGTCATCCGCAAGGCTCGCAGCTGCAGCACCGCCGCCGCGCTGCCCGCCGGCTTCCACACGCCGGCAAAACTTCGCCCTGCAGCTCGGATCGAACCGCAGGGCGTTCCTCATATACCTATATGCCAGCGGGCTAGCCGCTGCGACGCATCAGCTGTCTCTCGATGGCCAGGTCGGTGCGACCCCTGAGAGTGTGGGGTGCGATCCGCCCGCAGGCCCCCAGCCCGTTCACCGGGACGCACAGGCGATAGCACCAGTTGGTGCGGCTCTTCGTCAAAGGACATCCCCACGTCCCGCGGGGGGTGACGGTCCGGTGGGGTCGACTCCGCTTAACTCGCCTAACGGTCATGGTTTCGCCTCGCAGAGCATGGACGCGGCGGGGCCAATGCACGCCTTAATTGTATCAATTATCGTTAAAAACGGAAGGCGCAGCGGCGAGGAAGCCTGCCGCTGCCGACACGAGGCCGATCAGGACGACTCGACGGCGCCCTGGATATCCCGGATGATCTTCAGGTGATGCCGGGTATGAATGCGGATGACGCTCAGCCAATGACGGGCCGTCAGGTCGCCGAAGGCGAAGTGGTTGACGCGGCCACGGGCGTCGTCGATCTCCGGCAAGCGGGGCTCCAACCGCTCCAGCGCGCGGCGCGACTGGGCCAGCAGGCGGCTCAACTCCTCCCTGGAGGCCGTTTCGGGCTGTGTGCCCTCAGGGGCCTTCCCCGCCCCTCTGGGTATCCAGCCGGTGAGCAGCACGGCCCGGCCCACCAGCGACGGGCGACCGTCGCTGGGGGCGTGCGGCTGCAACGCCTGCTCGATGGCAGCGGCCATGGCCTGGGTGGTGCGTGCGATGTGGTCCAGCTGCTGGGCGACGCTCCAGGCGGAGACTCGCTGGGCGCGGCGGAAGAGCCGTTCGTGGGGCTCGGCGGCCAGCTTCTGCAGCTGGTCGCAGTGCTGCAGCAGCATGTCGTAGGTCCTACGACATCGGGGCGCAGCGGTGCGGGCAGTACCGATCGAGATCAATTCCGGACTCGCGGTCAGTTGGAAGGGCCGGTGTTGACTTTCAGCTCCTTCACGCGGGTCGTCACCTGCATGCTGCCCGAGGCCAGCATGCGCTCCATCTCTTCCATACGCGGTTTCATCATCCGCTCCATGGCGGCGCGCTGGGCGGCGGGCATCTGTTCCATCTGTTGCCTCATCTCTTCCAGCGACTCGCGGGCCTCCTGCATCTCCTCGTCGCTCATCGCGCTGTTGAGGCCGGTGACGGACATCTCGAGCAGGAACGGGTGGAGCATGCCGTCGACTTCACGATAGTCCTTGAAGTCGATCTGCATGGTCATCGGCTGCCACCGGCCGTCCCGCTCGAACTCGCCTTCCATCTCCAGCTTACGGATCAGGTAGTCGTCGGTGTCGAGGAAGAACGTACCCTTCCTCGGCTTGAAGTCCTCCTCGTCGTCGGGCGTTTCGGGGTTGAAGTCGATACCGCTGAAGTCGTCGACCATAACGACGTAACAGTCGTGTCCGTCGACGGGTTGCCTACCCCCGAGCGTCGCGCGATCGACCACCTGCGTGAAGCCGTTGTAGAACAGTCCGGCATCCTGCTGCTCGGCGCCGCTGCTGTTCATGAGTACGAAAGTCGGACGGCCGTCGACGATCTCTTTCTCGAAGTAGTTCGTGACCTCGAACCCCATCACGTCCATGACGATGGTGTAGTTGTCGATCCCGGACATGCGGTCCTCGAACCGCGCCATGGCGGTCTCGAGCACGTCGGCCGCCGATTGGCCGACGGCAAACGGGGCGAGGGTGAGGGTGAGGAGAACGAGCGTCAGAGACGCGCGAGTAACCTTGGCGAGCATGGATGGTGCTCCTCTGGTTGGGGATCTCAGGTGCAAATCCAGCGCCCAACGATAATCGATGCGGCGCGGTCGCTCAAGGCGCGGCCCGCATCCCGTCGTCGTGTTCGTGCACGGTGACAGGCCGAACAACCGGACGTCGGGCGTCACGTATCCGCCGATCATGGAGCGCATGCATCGTGTCGGTTACGCGCCCTTCGCCTGGGGCAAGCCGGGCGGCGGCGCGAGTGGACCGTTACGCGCCGCGTTATCTGGACACGCTCGAGGAATGGTTGCGAGAGCTGCGTCGCTAGGCTTCGATATCAGCGAGGAACCGCCTCTGGTCCCCGCGTCAGCGATGTCGCCGGCGGGCGCGGGCGTTCCTGCGCCGTGCCGCCGCCGCCTTCCGCTTCTTGGCCGCACTGGGCTTCTCGTAGTAGCGCCGCTTCTTCATATCCTTGAACAGGCCGGAGCGGATCATCTTGCGGCGAAACGTCTTGAGCGCCCAATCCAGGCTGTCGTTCTCCCCTAACCTCACCTCGACCATTACCCCTCCCCTGACAGGAGAAAAAAAAGACACGGGACCCGACCTTGTCTCCGATCCCGTGACCGAAAAATGGTACCGGGGCGACGGCGTGCCATCGCCCGAAGGGTGTGGACGAACCTTAGCATCACGTGGGCCTCCTGTCCAGTCAGGCCGTTGACAGGAGCCGCGATACTGCTATGCTTATGCGCCGTTGAGAATACCAGCGACTATCAGAGGGACCTGGCTCACACGCCGGCCCCTCTTTTTGCATGCCCAGCGCGGGGGCAAAGGTCCGCGCAGAACGTGTAGTCGGTACGTACGGCAGCGCCGGACTCCGATTACAAGAACGAACAAGGAGTACGGCAGATGCGTACGACCGGAACAGTCAAGTGGTTCAACGACAGCAAGGGCTTCGGGTTCATCACGCCCGAGGACGGGCAGAAGGACTGCTTCGTCCACCACACCGCCATCCAGGCCGACGGCTTCAAGAGCCTGACCGAGGGTGAGCGTGTGGAGTTCGACGTCGTGCAGGGCGACAAGGGCCCGGCGGCTCAGAACGTGGTGAAGCTCGGCAGCTAGAGCCTTTCGGCATAGCCACGAGACAGGGGCCACCTCGATCACATCGGGGTGGCCCCTTGCTTTCGGTACGTCGGTGCGTCGGTGCGTCGGTGAGTGGTTCGAGCCAGTGTGCGGCCGACTCCAGCGACCTCCCGACAAGCGTCAGCAACTGTGGCCGGACACTAGTACATAGAGCCCAAGGCCAGCGCCGCGGCGCGACGCACGTCGGGCTGCGGGTCGTCGCTCAGCAGGCGGGCCAGCGGCCGGACGGCGCGCTCGTCCTCGAGCTCGCCGAGCGCCCAAGCCGCTGCGGCGCGCACCGACGACACGTCATCGCGCAGCGCACCCAGGAGCGGATCGACGGACTCGGGTGACTCGGCGTAGCCCAGTCCGACGGCGGCGAGCTGGCGCGTGCGGGGGTTGGGGCTGGCCAGCGCATCGATAAGCGACGCGACGGCGCGTGGGTGGTCCGTACGACCGAGCAGGCGCGCGGCGACCCGCTGTACGCAGGTGTCGGGGTCATCCAGCGCCGCACGGAGCGGCGCGATGGCGGCGGGATCGTCCGGCGCTTCGCTCGTCCAGCGTGCCAGCTCCAGGTGCTCGCGAGCCACATCGGGCTCGTAGTGCATCCTGCCCCAGCCCCAGCCCCAGCCGACGCCCAGCGACCGGACGATCAGCTCGCAGGCGATGGAGCTGGTACCGCGCACCGCATCGAGCACCTGCTCGGCGCGGGTCGCGTCGGACGCCCCGTGCTGAAGCGGGGACGTCTCGGCGGGCCGCTCGACGGCGAGCGTGGCCGCCGCCGCGGCCAGCACGCCCGCGGCGGCCAGGGTCGGGACTCGTCGCAGGGACATCATTCGTCGTTTCCTCCCAGCGCGCGTGCCGCGGCTCTGCGGATCTCGGGATCCTCATCCTCGAGCGCCTCGACCAGCACCTGATAGGCGGCCGGGTCCTCGATCTCGCTCAGCGCGTATATGACGGCGCGTCGGGTATCGGCGTCGGTGTCGGGGCTGCGGAAGATCTCGGCCAGTCCAGGAACCGCCGCCGGGTCCTCGATGTCGCCGAGCGCGTGCACGGCGTAGCGCCGGACCTCGAGATCATCGTCGCGCAGAGCGTTAATCAGCTCCGGTGGTGCGCTGCCCAGGTCGAGGTCGCCCAGCGCCGCGGCCGCGTATCTTCGGACCTTGACTTCGGAGTCGCTCAGCGCTGCGGCGAGGCCGGGCGCCGCCCTGGGATCCTCGATCTGGCCCAGCGCCCAAACCGTGGCCTCTCGTACCCGGGCGTCGGAGTCGCGCAGCGCCTCGATCAGCGGATCCACGGCCTGACCACTCTCGATCTCGCCGAGTGCATGGATGGCCGTCAGGCGTGTCTCCACGTCGGGGTCACTGAGCAGCCGGATGAGCGGCTCGACGGCACGCGGGTCCTCGATCTGGCCGAGCGCCCAGACGGCCATCTGCCTGACCTCGGGGTCCTGGTCGTCGAGCGCCCGGGCCAGCGCGTCGACGCCGTTGGCGTGCTCGATCTCGCCCAGCGCCCAGGCGGCCTTGAGCCGGACGCTGGCCTCGCTATCCGACGTCAGGATGCCGGCGAGGGCCGGCACGGCGCGTGAATCCTCGACCTCGCCCAGCGCCCAGGCCGCGTACTCGCGGATCTCGGGATCGCCGTCGCGCAGCGCCGAGGCCAGCGCGTCGATCGCATCCGGCGACTCGATCTCGCCCAGCGCCTGGATGACGGCCACCCGGATCTGACGGTCGGGGTCACCGATCGCGGCTGCCAGTGGCGCCACCGCCCGGGGGTCATCGATCTCGCCCAGAGCGCGGGCGGCCATCAGCCGCACCGCCGTCACTTCGTCCTGCTGGAGCGCCTCGCCCAGCGCCGGGACGGCGCGCGGGTCCTCGATCTCGCCCAGCGCATAGGCCGCCGCCTCGCGGACCTCGGGATCGGAGTCGGTGCGAAGCGCCCGCATCAGCGCGACGACCGCAGTAGTGTCCTGGAGCGAGCCGAGCGACGCCACCACGGTGCGGCGCACCTCGATGTCACCGTCGTCGAGCGCTCCGACGAGCGCCGTCACCCGCTCGCTCGTCGCCTTCGCCTCGCTCGGATCGGGCGCCGCCGGCGCGGCACGTTCCGGGCCCATCGCCGCCAACGGTACGGCTGTGAGGGCAACGGCGAGGACGACGAACATGACGGCGGCGGGAGTGAGGCCGTGACGCTTCACACCCGGCTCGAGGATCGCCAGTAGCCGGCCCTCGAACTCGCTGCGTCGCGCCATCGGCAGCGCGACGACCGGTGTCCAAGAACGACTCGCGGTTCGAACGATGTCTATTAGATGACCGGCGTACTCCGAGGGTGCGGTGCCGGCGCGCAGCACCAGGTCATCGCAGGCACGCTCGCTCTCCGACCGCAGTCGGCGCGCGCCCAGCCAAACCAGCGGATTGAACCAGTGGAGCGCACAGGCCAGCTGCGACAGCAGGTGCGCGATCATGTCGCCGCGACTGAAGTGGGCGAGCTCGTGCAGCAGCACCGCTCGGCGTCGCTCGTCGTTCCAGTCCTCCGCCTCCTCCGGGAATACGACGACCGGATTGACTACGCCACAACTGAACGGGACCTTGGCGTGCCGGCTCGACACGAGGCGGACCGGAGCCTGAATCCCCAGCCTCGCACGCACCCGGTTCAGCATCAAGGCCCAAGCTCGCCCATCCAGCGGGAGGCCGCGCCGCGCGATCACCGACGTCGCGATCAGCCCGATCACCAACCGTCCGAGCACGACCAGCGCACCCGCCAGCCAGAGGGCTGCCAGCAGACCGGTCAGGCCAGGCAGCTCGAAGCGCACCCGCGACCTCGACTTCACCGGCACGACCGGCGACGCCGCTCGCTCATCACTCGTCCCCTTCTCCCGACTCGCGATCGCCGTCCCGACGATGTCCTTAGCACGCTCCGAGGTGTCTATGACCGGTTGCGGCACCGCGTCCTCGTAGCTCGGCGCCACATCCGCCGGCCCCGGCGCGAACGGTAGCTCGATCCGCAACGGTATCACGACCGAGAGCACCGGAATCAACAGCAGTCCGGTGAGCCCGATGCTCCAGAACAGATGGCGCGTCGCCGCCGAACCCCGGCGCAACGCTCCGACGACGGCAAAGAGCAGAGCCAAATAGATCACTCCCTTCACCGCCGCATCGGCCAGTAACGTCATCGACATGGCTACCTTCCTTCCCGCTCAGCCCGCCTCGCCAGCTCGGCGAGTCGCTCGAGGGCTTCGTTCGAGATCTGCGCGTCCGATAGCTTGATCAACGCCAGCGCCGCCCGCTCAGCCGAACCTTCGAAGAACGTGTCCACCAGGTGACGCAGCGCGGTCCGCCGCGCCCGCTCCGCCGGCACCACCGGCAGATACACGTAGCGCGGACCGTCCTGCTCGTGCCTGGCGTAACCCTTCTCCTCCAGCTTCTTGAGCATCGCCCGTACGGCCGAATAGCTGGGCGGGTCGGGCAGCTCGTCGAGAACATCGCGTACCGTCGCTCGCTCCAGCCGGTACAGCGCCTCGACGATCTGCCGCTCGCGGCGTCCGAGATCACCAAGTTCAGGTAGGTTCATCGCGATCTCCCGGGCCGGGTAAATGCTAACTGGGTAGCAGAGTGCTACCACAGTAGCATCTACCGCCCCGCCTGTCAAGCAGTTCTCGAACCTCGCGTTTCCGGACCAGAGCCTGGTGGGGCCGCTAGACCGTACGGGTCTGGGGAGCGGGCTGTTTCCGGGGGGTTACGCTGCCCGTAGCGAGGGGCTCGGCGTCGCCTGCAGGATCACGCCGCCGCCGAGTGCCGGCTTCGCTTGCGCTCCAACCGAGCGTTGGGGATAATGGAGCTACGGGGAGAGGCTGAGCCTCGGGTGTGAGTTCGCCCGCTAATCGCGCTTCAGCCGGGGCCGTACCGCACGCACAGATCCATCGGTCGAGCCGGCGCCCTGCGCCAGTCAACCGCTGTGCCCCGGGCAGCCCTCACGATCAGAATCGGTGTGATGACTGACGTCCCGAACCGTCTCCGCTCGGCACTAGAGGACCGCTACGCCATCGAACGGCCGCTGGGCAGCGGCGGTATGGCGACGGTCTACCTGGCCCTTGATCTCAAGCACGACCGACACGTCGCGCTCAAGGTCCTGAGTGGCGAGTACGCGGCCAACCTTGGCAGCGAGCGGTTCCTGCGGGAAATCGATATCGCGGCCAAGATGACGCATCCGCACATCTTGCCGCTCTACGACTCGGGCGAATCCGCCGGCTTCCTCTACTACGTGATGCCCTATGTGGAGGGCGAGTCGCTACGCGCCCGGCTCGAGCGGGAGCAGCGACTGCCGCTCGACGACGCGATCGAGATCGCGCGGCAGGTGGCGGACGCGCTCGGCTATGCGCACAAGCACGGGGTCGTGCATCGGGACATCAAGCCGGAGAACATCCTGTTGGAGGAAGGCGAGGCCGTCGTCGCCGATTTCGGGATCGCTCGGGCCGTGACGGCCGCGGCCGGCGACACGCTGACGGCGAGCGGCTCTTACGTCGGCACACCGCACTATATGAGTCCCGAGCAGGCGACCGGCGAGCACGAGTTGGACGCGCGGACCGACATCTACGCCTTGGGCTGCGTGCTCCACGAGATGGTGACCGGCGCACCGCCGTTCACCGGTCGCACGGCGCAGGCGGTGATAACGCGACATCTGACCGAGGAGCCGCCGTCGCTGTGCGCGGCCCGACCGGAGACACCGCCGTGGCTCGAGCGCGTGGTGCACACCGCGCTGGCCAAGTCGCCGGGCGAGCGGTTCGCCACGGCCGAGCAGTTCTCGCAGTCGCTGGCGGCGCATGTGGCGCCGCGGCGTGAGCTCCGAGCTTCGCCTTGGTTCCGCCTCGCCGCACGCACGAGGAGAAGGCCCTCGCTCGCTTTCCTGGCCGCCTTCCTGCTGATAGCGGGGGTCTGGTACGTGATCGAGCGCGGCGGCGCGGGCCGGGACGATTCGGCGGGCGACCGACGGGCCTTCCCCGCCACACATATCGGGGTGCTGCCGTTCCGGGATTTCAGCGAAACCGGCGCCACGCATCTGGCCGCCGGGTTCACCTACTATCTGACCGAGTATCTCGGCGCCGTCTCCGCACTGACCACCGTCTCACCCGAGTCGATGCAGCGATACGAGAAGGAGGGCTTTCCCCTCGACAGCATCGTCGCGCGCCACGAGCTCGGTACGCTGATCGAAGGCAACCTCATCGCTACAGGGGAAGAGCTCCAGGTCTCGGCTCGATTGACCGACGCGACTTCGCGTGCCCAGACGGCCAGCATCGATCCGCTGGTACGGCCGCGTCGTGAGCCGCACCTGCTGCTGCGGGACCTGTCGGAAGAGGTCGGTCGGCTGCTACGCCAGCAGTTGGGGTACCAGGTCGCGTTGAGCGGTGCGGAGGCCGTTACCGAGTGCTCAGGCTGTCTGGAGGCGTTGTTCAGGGCGAGAGAGCTCAGGGAGCGGGCGGAGTCTTATCGTCGGGCGCGTGATAGCAGCGCCGCGGCCGCCGCCCTGGATCAGGCGGATTCACTCCTCGTACTGGCCGAATCCGGCGACCCGGAGTGGGTCGATCCCGTCGTGGAGCGCGGTTGGGTGGCGGCCGGCCGGGCATTGCTGACCGACATCGCGCGTCACTACGACGCCGAGGCGACCTACGCCGGCATCGAGCACGCGGAGCGGGCCCTGGCACGCGAGCCGTCCCACGCCAGGGCCCTCGAGCTGCGCGGGCTGCTGCGTTCCTACATGGCCGAGGACCCCGATCTGCTGCGGTCCTATGTGGCCGGGCACCCGGACGATCCGGCCGCCGAGGAGCGTCTGTTGCAGGGCGCCCAGAGCGACTTGGAACGAGCGGTGGACCTGACACCGTCGCTGGTTACGGCGTGGACCCGCCTGAGCTGGGTGTACCGGGTGCGAGGCGACTTCGAGCGGGCAAAGTGGGCGGCGGAGCGAGCGCTCGATGAAGATGCTTTCCTGTCCGCCGACGAAGACATAGTCATGCAGCTGTGCCTGACCACGCTGGAGCTGGAGCAGTTCGACGAAGCGCATCAGTGGTGCGTCGAGGAGGGCCGCCGCCGCTTTCCCGAGAACCTGACCTTCGTCTCGTTCGAGCTGGCCCTGCTGGCATCCTCGGTCGGGCCCGATCCCGACGTCGACCGAGCGTGGGGACTCGCCGACACGCTCGTTCAGCTCATGAGCCCGCAACGGCGGGCGACGACTCGCCCGCAGGTGATGATGGACGTCGCCGCCGTGCTGGCGCGGGCCGGCCTAGCCGACAGCGCCGGGGCCGTGATCCGACTGGCGCGCGCGACGGCGCCGCGGGAGGACCCGTGGCTCGATTACCGAGAGGCGAATGCCCGGGTACAGCTCGGCGAGCCGGAGCGGGCGATCCGGCTACTCGAGCGTTTCCTCGCTGCGATCCCGGCCAGGAAGTCGTACGTCGCGGAAGACTGGTGGTGGAAGCCGCTGCGGGAGCATCCCGAGTTCCAGGCGATTGTGGAGTGAACCGAACCGGAGGCAGTGATGGGTGACAAAGAGAAAGAAGGAAGGCTCAAGATTATCGTCAGGGATGACGAGATCGAGTGTGTGCCCCACGTGAAGAAGGCCAAGCAGCTCATGTGGACGTGCGACGAGTACGATTGGGAGGTCGAGTTCGACGAGCCTTCCCCGCTGGTGGAGAAGCGCCTCGACGGTAAGGCCAATCAGCAACGTGGCTCGAAGATCCGCGAAGACGCGGCGCCCGGACGGTACAAGTACACCGTGACCGTCTTCATAGACGGCAAACCGCATCGACGGGACCCCGAGCTGATCGTCGACGAGTGACCGCTCGGCGAACGACCGCATGCGGGTCCGCCCGGGTCGAGCCTGGTCTGCCCCGCTGGCGGGGCGGCGCGAACTAGCCTTCGGGCGGATTCACCAAGCCGACGACGAGCGTATAGAAGATCAACAGCAGCGAACCGTACAACGGGGAATAGAAGTCGAGGCTGGCGAACGGGCCGCCGAGCGCGAAGACCCAAACCACGAACGCGCCGGTCGCGATGCCGATCTGGGTCCAAGCCAACGGCTTCCCTCCCTCCTGGGTCTGTCTCCAGGTCCAGATCGGTGTCAGAACGGTCGCGGCGGCGAACACGACCCAGTAAAGCGCGGCCGGCGGCACCTCCGTAGCGCCGGCGATCAAGCCGGTTACCGCGATCCACGCGCCCACTATGTCGGCAGGGATGTACTTCACCACCTTGTCGAAGTAGGTGTCCGCCGGACCGGCGCCCAAAGCCTGGACCCGGCCCGTCTGGATTCGCCTGGACATATCCGACCTCCTCTGGATACGAGCCTCGTGTAAGAGCTAGCGATCGTAGGTATGCAGATCCTGCGTGGACCCGTCACGCTTATAGATGATCAGCCGGCTCGGGGCCCGCTGACGCGCCCGCTCGCGAGCCGCGCCGATCGCGGCTTCCTTGGTCTCGTAATACTTCGGCTTCGCCGCGGGATCGCCTTTCACCTCAACCTGCCAACGATCGGGGCTCGGAGTGACTCGGAACGTCGCGCGTACGATAGGGCCCTGCTCGGCTACGGCGCCCCGCCTGGGCGGAAAGCTCCCGTGCAGCTCGGGGCCCTCGCCCTCGGCCAGGAACTCGAGGATCTCCCAATCCAGGGGCACGCCCGTCCGCGAGGCGACGGTCGGCGTCTCCGGGTCGATCCCGTAGAATGTGGTGAACGGCTGCGACCACACGGCGGCGTCGGAGTAGCGGCGCACGCTCGTCAACGCCAGCTCGAGCTCATCGTCCGGACTACCGGTCTTGTGGGCCCCGTCGACCAGGAGGCGTAGGCCCTCGGACAGCAGCCGCAGCCCCTGGGTGAGGAACGGGATCCCGCGCTCCGCCGCCTGAAGAAGGCGGGTCCGGGCCAGCTCGATCGCTTTAGGGCCCTTCCGACTCAGTAGCTGCCAGGCGTGGATCACCGCGGAGTCGGGCAGCCAGTCCGTCCGCTCGGCGAAGTTGCGGGGCCAGGGGCCCATCCGCTCGAACGCGCGCCGCCTCAAGAGGTAGTAGCCACCCACCGCCGCGCCCATCGGGTTCTCCAGCTCGCCGCGGAGCATCTTCTTCGCCCGCTTCAGCAGTTCATCGCCGGCAACGCTGGCCGCACCCCACGAACCGCCGCCCAGGTAGCGAAGCACGGCCTCCGACGCGCGATCGTCGCTCTCGACGCTCAGCCCCACGCCGCGATCGGAGGCCAGCTCGTCGGCGAACGGCTCGATCACCACCGAGACCCGCTTCGCGGGCGGCAGCACGACGAACCGCCAGGCCGCTTCCATCCCGCCGACCTGGAGGAGTCTGAGCGCCTTGAGCGAGCCCCTCAAGCCGTAGTTCCACGTCTGGCCGTCGCTGTCGACCCGAGAATCGGGCCAGCGACGGAGAGTCCAGCGGCCGCGACTCCGCTGCCACACCCGATGCCAGAAGGTCAGCCGACGCCGAATCCGTCGGAACTCGTCCCAGTACTCCGCCGCCGGAGCGACATCGGCCGCGAACGTCTGCCAGCCGAGCCACTCGTGGGCCGAGTCCCGCGCCACCAACTCCAGCTCACCGCCCGTCTCATCGACCGTGGTCTCCTGGGCCACTACGCGCCCCGACGGCAGGATCGCCCGGACCAGGTACTTGCCGGGCTCGACCTGCACCGCTGCGGGCTGGCCGACCGTCAACGGAAACACCCGGACGACTTCCATACCTTCGTCAATCACCTCAGCCGAGGTGATGGCACCCTTGGTCGCCGAGGTCACTCGAATCCCGACGCGGAGCTCACTCATGTCTAGCCCGATCCTTCGCCAGAGCCACTCTCATATGACTTGCCACAGCTCCTCGGTGACCGGAGGATACGGCTTCACTCGCCATTGGCCGTCCCGGTACTTTCCCCCCGGGAAGTGAGCCCGGCCGTCGTAATCACCCGCCCGGAGTTCGACCTCCCAATCGCCCCGTCTGCGGCGCCGATCAAAGCGACATCTCGGGTCCGCTATCGAGACGAGCGACAGTTCGGCATGCCCTGCCGCCTGCGGCGGTTTGAGGGACACTTTGACGGGCACCAACGGCTCCCGCCGGAGCACGTTGATCACCGAGCCGCCCGACCATTGACCGCCGGACATCGGCGACTGATCCTTTATCCGCTGCTGACGGCTGATCCGGTCCATCGCCGCACGGATCCCGTCCTGCAGGTAGCCCGTCGTCACCACCCAACTGTCGCCCAGCTTCCTGCCAGCGCCTCCCCGCAGCGCCCAGAGCAGTGCCTGGGTATAGAGGGTCGGCTCGTCCGACAGGCCGTACGCCGATTGGGTCGGCATCGTCGAATAGAAGAGCGGCGCGTCCTCGGGGAAGAAGACATCATGGCGCCCGTCGAGGAACGATTCGCCCCGCGGATCGATGAGCTCCAACACCTCCGGGGCGACCTGCCGACAGGCGTCCGCGAAGAGACACTGGACCCGGGCCCTGCATCGTGACGCCAGCCCGCGGTGGACCCCCTCGAAGTCGATGGCGTTGCGAAACAGCTGATTCGGGTCTTCGCCGAAGTCCTCCAACAGGAGGAACAGATTGGTCTTCCTGACGCCGTGCCCGCAGAAGAAGAACAGGGCGACGTTCCCTTTGCGTGCTCTGCACCGGTCGAACCAGCGACGGAACGCCGCGCTCACGTTGGCCATCGTCGCACGCTCGACACCGCGTGCGGCGCGACGGGCACGCTGGACACCACGTGGCGCGCGGCGGCCGCGTTTCGGTTTGTAGGGCGGTGAGATCAGCAACTCGACCGTCCCCAGCGGGGCTTTGGTGTTGTCGAACTCGTGCAGTAGCCAGTCGGCGATCGCCCGGGCCGAGAGCGCCGGCGACGTGAGCTGCCCCAGCCCCAAGTTCTGCTCTCCCGGCTCCTCGCCGCCCGCGAGGTGCTTGTACCCGCCAACACCGATGACCAGGGCGTGGGTCGCCGGGCCTCGTTGGCCGGCTTCGTGGATAGCCGTCACTGGACCGTTGTGCGCCTAGAGCCTGCCGATGGCGATCCGTGCAATCTCGCGCAGCTGTTCCTGGCTCAGGTAGGGCGCTCCACCAGCCTGCATATTGAAGAAGCTCGACAGCGAGATCGCCTTGTCCCCTTTACGGAAGATCAGCACATAGCGCTGCTCGCCGGCGGCCGGCCCCTCGAACGCCTCGTCACCGAGATCGGCGACGTCGGCATGGAAGAAGCCCTCCTCGGCCTTCCACTCATCGTACATCGGTGCGTCCTGGATCCCGACGATCAGCAGCAGAGCACCGTCCGCGGTGGCGAAGTTCAGATCGCCACCCGCACCCATCTGCGAGCTACGGGGCACGAGCTGGACGCCTTCCATACCCGTGACCTGCTCGACGTCCTGGACGGTGACGAGCTCCTGGTCCGCCACCTGGCAGGCGAGCGGGCCGGCGAGTAGCAGGACGGTGCAGACTGAGGAGAGAACGCAGTTCCTGTACATCGAAGGGCCTCCTTCTTTCTGGCAGTCGAGCTTCCAGCGCTCGCTAGCGCCTGACAGCCCGGATGTGGGCGCCTGCAATAGGCGCTACAGCAACAACACGATGGCCGCACCGACGGCGACCCAGATCATTAGTGCCGCACCCAGCAGCAGGCACTCGACTTTTCGAACCCTCTGGGCTCCCCTCTTGCCGTGGAACCAGGTGACCACCCCAACGACCGGAACGCCGAGCGCATAGGTGGCCAGATAGAGGGGCATGGCGTAGCTCGCGAGAGCGGGCCAGCCGAACACGATATCGATCAACTCGAACAGCCCGAATCCGGCCGCCAGGTACACACCCACGAAGTGCGGCACGCGCCGCTCGAGCAGGCGCTGGAACCAGCCGACCGGGCCGTGGACCGGGCTGCTCGGCCGAGGCGCTGTGAGCCTTTGAGCGACGTGCGCGGCGCTGGGTCGGTGTCGCGGGTCCTTGGCCAGGCAGTGTAGGAGCAGTTCCTCCAAATCGCGGTCGACGTCCCGGCGTAGCTGAGACAGCTTGCGCGGCTTCTGGTTCACCTGGGCGACGTACATGTCTTGCCTCGTAGCAGCCACGTACGGTCCCTCTCCCGCCAGTAGCGCGTACCCGAGCAACCCGAGGTTGTAGACATCGCTGGACGCCGAGACCTCTTCCGCTTTGACCCTCTCCGGGCTCATCCAGGCAGGGTCTCCCACCAGCTCTGTCGAATCGGTCAGCGCGAACGGCCGATCTTCCACCCTCGCCAGTATCTTGGCGATCCCGAAGTCGGTCAGCAGGTAGCGCCCGGTCTCCTCATGACAGAGCACGTTGGCCGGCTCGACATCCCGGTGCACGATGCCGCGCCGGTGCGCCGCGGCCAGAGCCCAGGCGACGGCGGCCAGCACTCGGCACGCCTCAGAGATCTCCAGCGGGCCTTCGGCCTTCAGCTTGTCGGCCAGCGACCTGCCCTCGACATACTCCATGACGAAGTACGGCACACCGCTCGACAGCGCGCCCGCCCAGTGCAGCGCGACGATGTTCGAGTGCACGAGAGAGCCGACGGCTTGCACCTCGCGCTCGAAGCGCGTACGCGCGCGCTGGTTCGGCGCCAGCGTCGGCGAGAAGACCTTCACCGCCACGAGGCGGCTGAGCGGTAGCTCGCTGGCACGCTCGCGGGCCAAATAGACGATGGCCGTCGAGCTTTCGGCCAGCTTCTTGATGATCTCGAGTCTCGGCTCTAACTCGTCCTTCAGCAGCTGCTCATCGTCGGTAGTCACAGGGCCAGCGCTGGGCAGCTCCGGCTGAGCCCGACCCACCGGGGCCCCCAGGCTCGCCTGCAACTCGTCGAGCGGCGCCTCACTCAGCAGCGGGCTCTCGGGCAGCACACCCTGCCGTACCCCTTCCACCAGCGCAGCGGTACCCTCGAGGGGCTCCACATCCAACTCGCGTGCCAGGCGCGCCCGGAAGGCGTCATACTGCTTGAGGGCGGCCGACCGGTCGCCCGACATCGCCAACAGCGCGACCAGCGCGTGCTGCGCCTCGTCCTCCAAGGGCTCGAGCCGCGCCCAACGCCAGGCAACATCCAGCGCGCCCGCCACGTCACCGGCCGCCGTCCGCGAGCCGATCACCTTCCCGAAGGCCTTGCGCGCCAGACTTCCCACCCAGGCCCGGGTGCGGGTCTGCCACTCATCGAAGGCCGGCGCGTTCGCGAGAAAGAACTTGTCGAGGAACGGACCTTCGTAATGGCCGACGACGTCTTCCCAGCGTTCCTCCTGGGCCGCCGCCTCCATCTGCTTCACGTCGATCGCCACGGACTCCGGGAGCAGGCTGACCCGGTCGCCGGCGACGCTGACGACCTCCTCGCCGAGGTCTCTCTTCAGGGCGTAGAGCGCCTGGGAGAGCGAGTGGCTGGCCTTCTCCTGCCCCCGCTCGGGCCAGAACAGTGCCACCAGACTATCGCGTGGGACCGGGCCTTCGACGGCGAGGTAGGAGAGGAGGGCGATCTTCTGCTTGTGGGCCGACAGCCCGGTAAACTCCGAGCCATCATGCCGGATCGAGGAACCGCCCAGGGTAGCAAGCTCAATCATGGCGGGCGAGACTCCGTGTCCTGCAGTTGGACGCCACGGCCACCACCCACTACAAGTTGGAGTCTACGAGCCCGGATCGCCAGTTACAGCTGCGGGCCTCTACCGAAGGCCTGGAGGCGCGGCCGGCATCTCAATGCCCGGTCCCCGCAGCCCACCGTCTCCATCGCGTTGCCACAAACCAAGAGCAGATACCCCACCAAAGGTCCGCAAGGAAGTCGATGAGAACAACGCCACTACAGCGCGAAGAAGTCCGCTCAGCGTGGAAACGCCGGCTGGCTACTCATTTGGATGCCATCGATCTGCACGGTAGCCTTAGCGCTGGGCACCGACGGCGGCAGCTGCCAGTCCTGAGAATAGTACCCGTCGCCGTGGTCTCTCAGCTCGCCAAGCAGGCTGCCATCGCTGACCGAGATCGAGATTCTACCCGCCAGTCCGGGCCCAAGAGGATTCCCGAACACGTCGACTGGCACCACGATCAGCCTCGATCTGTCAGGTTCTGCCGGTGTGGTCACCGCGACCACGGACGTGCCGCCGGGATCCACCGAACCCGGCAGAACGTGGGTGCTAAGCAGCCGGGTCCGCTGGAGCCTGGTGCCATCTGATCGCTCTCCAGAAACCACGAGCTTGACGCGATGACTACCTGCTACGGTTGCGGGGCCCAGGCAACCACTTACGACACCGTCGCCAGCGGCCGCGTCTGGGCCTTCGCCCTCGTCCGCCAACCTCGCTTCGCTGGCCCTGAAAGTGAATAGTGAAGGTCGGTCGTTCTCCAGATTTTCACGCTCTGCGGCTAGGAGCGTCGAGACCCAACGTGGCACCGAATCTTGTGGCGGCTGGGCAACCGCCCCCGCTCCATGCGTGGGACCAGTCATGTCGAAATACCGACGCAGTCTCGACCGTGTGGGCGATCGCACCAGACCGTGGGCGGCCAGGCCGGTGAGAGGACGCTGCATGCGGCCGTCTCTCACTTCCACGGTCGCAGGAAGGCACTCATTCACCAGCATACGATCGGGCGCCCAGGCCCAGAACGATATGTCACCGCTCACGAACGCTGCGAAGGTGTATTCGGTCGTGACCTCTCGGTCGTCGTGCCGACGCAAAGTCACGGACCACCCGCCGACCGCCGGATCGGCAACTCGGACTATGCGATACGCCGCGTCGTGGCGTTGCTGCACGGTCTCTCCTACCACAACTTCCGCATTATCGGGATCGCGAACCTCCAAGGTGAAGTCTGTAGAGGTGTCGACCCAGGCGACCGCGAACACGACCTCCGCAACACCGCTCTCGATGGGGATTTGCCATGTTCGAACGGCGTTCTGGACAGCCACCGGTGTGTCTCGGGCGTTTGCCTCAGCCACCCCAAACCTTGCGCTGGACACGGCTAACTCCTCCGTGGCACCTGTGTCCTCAGGTGGCATAGGAACCGGTGTCTTGTCCGAATGCATGACCACCAGGTCGGAGCCGAGGACGTCTGCTTGGATTTGAAGGTACACTTCAAGCAGATCGTTGCCTGCTCCGGGCGCACTCAAGAACACTCCGCCCGTGGAACTCGCAATCTCTTGCATGAGTTGCTCGTCCGCGAAGTTCCCCAGCGTGATGGTGTAGATCTCGATATTCTCGTCAACGTCAGGTAGTTCGTCGAGCGCGTATGGCGGCGTATTCTCGTACCCATCCGTCAGCACCACCATCGCCCGGGGGTTGCCGACCGGCGCCTTGTCCAGCTCATGCAGCCCCTCCCTGATACCCGCACCGATCGACGTGCAGCCCCCGGTAGTGATCGAGGCGTCGATCGCATTCTGAGCGGCTTGACTCACCGCCTGCAGTGGGAGAATGACCTGGGCCTTTTCGGTCGCGGTAATGCAAGGCTGTGCGTTGAAGGTGACCAGCGCAATGTTGTCGGCCGTTGGTCTTGGTCTAGTTTCGTTCGTGACCTGAATGTGTCCTATAAACTCCCGTGCACGATCGAGAGCCACATCCATATACGCCACTTTTCCGTGCGTCGAGAAGCCCATGCTAGCACTTCGGTCGATCACCTGGGCGATGTTGACGTATGCCCGCTCCAGGGGGAAGTCGGCCACGATGCTGTACGGTTGCGGCGCCCCGTCCGCGAGGCCCGAGCCGGCAACCCGCACCAGCCAGCTCCCAGCCAGCGGTTCGGAGACCTCGATTTTCTCAACGTTGTTCTTGTCGTCGACGTATTCGTGCACTTGGCTCTCGTCCGGGAAGTCGGGCAGGTGAATGGACTGCGGCCTGCGCAGCTTGGGCCTGGCCGGCTGATCCGGGTCGCTGGGGAAGGTTTTCCACGGGTAGTAGAGCGTGCCGTCAGGTCCCTGGACGTGCAGGTCCAGGTCGTTGTTCAATTCCGGTTCAGTGTCCGCTGGGTCGTCCCACGCCAGCGTGAATCTGAGAGTCTCTGGGGGCGAGGCTACATCCATTCTGAATGTTTGGATCTCACTCTGTTCCGCAATCTGCCCCTCGAGCAGCAAGGTGTTGTGTACAAGATTGTAGGCCGCCAAGGCATCGACCTCTCCCCAACCGGACCTGTAGTCCGGACCCGCAGAGCAGCGATCCCGAGCGGAGTGAACGAGCACAGCCTTGATCGTGGCAGGGCGGGGATCCACAGAATATTGCGCGCGGAATTCCTCGACCAGCAGAGCTGCTATCCCAGTTACCGCCGGAGTGGAGAACGACGTTCCGTCTTGCTCGGTGTACAGGTCATTAGGGTCATACGCGGTGGAAACGATTCTCACAGCGGGAGCGACGACGTCCGGTCTTATCCGACCGTCGTCAACCGGTCCCCAGCCAGCGAACTGAGCGTTCTCTACATCCCCGCAAGGAAAACGGGGGAAGTGGACCCGACGCGCATTCAACCCACCTACTGTGATCACGTTCTTGGCGCTGGCGTGCGGTGCGATCGTGAAGAACCCTTGGTAGCCGGTATACGCCCAGTCCGGTGGCTCGAGGTCCTCGCCGCCGGTGAGCTCCCTCGGATCCCGCGGTGGATCGTTCCGGTCGTTCCCTGCCGAGATCAAGGCGATGAATCCATCGACGGCCGCATCGGCGTCAGGCTCTGGCGTGACGTCATTGTAGCTGCCGAAGATGCTGTGGTCCTGGCTGTCGAGAAACGTCCACTCCTCTTGGTCGAAGCACACGTTGCCGTTGCTCAGCACCTTGTCTACAGTCTCTCCCTCACACTCGTTCTCGTCGCCACACAAGGTTGTCCACGGATGGAAATACCGGCATCGTTCCCACCCGACATTCCTGTTCCAGGAGTTGTTTCCGACAACGGCGTCGTAGTCCTCCATGGCCGCATCCACGGATTGGAACTTGTCGTGGTAATCGATGGAAACAATAAGGGCTCCCGGTGCATGACCCTTCCCCTCACTGCCGTTGTCACCGGTCCCGGCTACGATACCGGCCACTCGGGTGGCGTGTGATGAGATGCCCGAGCTCCCAGGTGGGTGAATCCGGACCTTGTCAGTTGGGTTTGAAAGATCGGGGTGCAAGGTCCACACGTAGGGATCGTCCCAAACTGCCACCACGACGCCGGCACCAAGCACACCTAGCGCATGAACCTTGTCGGTGTTCAGCCTCGCACGGGTGTTCGGGTTGGGGACCCCGCCAGTACCGTCGGAAACGCCGTAGAACACGGCGACTTCATTGATCAGCCGCACCCCGTCCTCGTACATCAGATCGGCGACGATACTCGGCCGGGCAAGCACGTGGAATGCCACGAAATTGCCGCTGCGCCACCTAATCTCCGCCCGGTGGTCCGCAAGAAATCGTTCGGCATCCCGGGCGGGGACGTCGTCGAAAAAGGCGACCGATAGGTGAGCTCGTCCATCGGCTTCCGTGGCGGCTGCAGACGGCCCCTCGCTGAGAAGTCGCGGATCCACGCGATCCTCGGGCCTGAAGTTGCCAATCCACCGCAGCAACGCCAGCGACGGATCGGTGGCAGCCAACCTGCCGGCGAGGGCATCGAAGGGGACCGAGTCGGAGATCGCGGCGAGCCACGCGTTCCCGCCTAACGCCTCGAGCAGTTCCACTCCCTGAACGCGAAGTGCTTCCCGCTCGCCGCGTCGGGGAATCTCGTAGAGCTGGACTATTGCGTGAACGGGTGAACCCCTGCGAATAGTCGGGCGCAGCGTGATGTCGGCCGCGAACTCCACGCCGGGCTCCGGCACGAAGCTCCGCGACGCGAGCCTGATCGCGTAGTCGATCACCGGGCGCAGCACGATATCGAGCTGCACGACCGCGCCGGCGGGTAACTCCACAGCGCGAGTAGCGGTCCAGTAGCCAGCAGCGTGGACGACGACCTGGTGCGAGCCGGCCGGGACAGATACAAAGCGAAACCGGCCGTCCCTGCCGGTGACGCGCGTGATCCCCAGGTCGGCGATCTCCACCGCGATGCCCTCGATGGGCAGGTCGAGATTCGAACTGACGACGCGGCCCTCGATCGCTCCGTGTTGCGCACCATCCTCCCCACGCCATCCCGCCGTCGACACTGCAAGCAGCAGCCCGAGAAGGACGTACTTACCCATCCTGGCTTCCTCCTATCTCAGGTACATCGGGCGGGAGGCGACGTGCCCCCGACCCACGCGCCTCCCCAAGGTGCCCTAATGCCCGCCGCCTGCTCCTACTCCAGATTCATCCCCGTCGGGACTGGTCGAATCGAAATCCAGCGTGTCTTTGCTGTTGATCACAGGGTCGACCGCTTGCTCGTAGTACACTCTGCGCTCAAGTCGATCCACAGCCTGCCATAGCTTGTTGAAGTTGTGGCTCAGCCACGGCAGGTAGTTCTGGAGCATTCGGTCGAAATCCACCCAGGGAAGCTCCTGATAGCCTTTGGGATCGAATTTCTCAATACGCCCGGCATGGGGCTTGTAATACAACGTCTTGTTGACATTGATCTCCATGATCATCCTCCTTTTAGTGTTGCAGCTCAAGAAGGTCAGATCGCCCGAGCTCGGCCAGTCGGTCCCGGGTTCTCGTCACCAGATCTGTCCGTCCAAGCGCACGTGCGGCCCGTTCGCGCAGAACCAGGCTGCGCGGCAGGAGCGCCTGGTACGGCACCGGCGCGGACCGGTCGAACTCTTCGCCGATACGGTAGGCTCGCTCGTAGTCTCCGCGTGCGAGCAGAAGCTCAGCGAGCAACAGCCGTTCGAACCCGATTCCGTACCAGAGCGACCAGTAGATCCAGCCCCGCAGCCCGCGAGGGCGAAGTCGTTCCAACTTGTCGAGCGCCACCGTGCTATCGCCGGCCAGCAGCGTCGCATGTACGTCCATGATCTCCGCGAAGACTCGAGTACGCGGATAGGCGTTCGGTTCAGCGGAACGGCGAACCAGCTCCTCAGCGATCCGCTCGATCTCGACCGCATCCCCGGTGTGGACAGCCCAGACCCCCCGTGCCCACAGGTTGAGCTCACGCTCTGCGGCGGGCTCCGCCACCAGGGAGTCGATGAAGGATCGGGCTTGCTGTTCGAGACCACCCCCAGCACCGGCAATGTAGACGTGCAGGTAGTTCGCGGTGGAGAAGCCTGCCGCCACGGCGGAGTCCAAGACCGGCGCAGCGGCCTCGGCCCGACCCTCGGCCGCCAGAAGCGAGGTCAAACCCACCATCGCGTCCCACCCACCAACCTCGGTTCCAGTCCCCGCGCTGATGTAAGCGCGGAACCCCTGTTCCGCGCACCGGGGGTAGACTCCTGCCCGAGTGAAGCTCGCCGAGGCCTGCAGGACCGCACTGGGGTTGCCCTCGGCGGCCTCGCGCCACCGGTCACCCTGCAGGCCACCCTCCGCGCACTCCAGCATGAGCGTTAGGTGCCGGACCTTTCCGCTGTCGGCATCAGAGGCCGCGAAGGCCTGGACGCGCTCCCGCGCTTGATCGAGGTCGCCCGACCAGATGGCGAATTCGCTAAGGTGGAACAGCGGAAGAGTGAATTCCGGATCGTGCAACCTCGCGGCCAGGAAAGCCGCTTCCGCGAGAGAATCCCGTGGGCCTTCGCCGGGAAGGAAGTGATAGTACGTCTCCCCCAGGATCGTCCAGACCTCGCTCCACTCCGGATCCGCAGCGAGCGCGCGCCTGAGCTGCGCCACAGCCGAGTCCGCATGACCTTGCAGATAGCTCAGGAGGCCACTCGCGTAGTCCGAATACCGCCGAGGCAAGGTCTCGACGTGCCCAAGCGCCAGCTGCACCAGGTCGGTGGCCTCGGGATCCATGTTCTTCCAGTTGGCTGCCTGAGCACCGCGAAGAGCGGCCATCGAGAGTGTGGAATCCAGTTCAATCGCGCGACGGTACATCTCGTAGGCCGGAGAGTACTGGCCGCGTCGGTAAAGCTGTTCCCCCTGCATCCACAGCGCCTCGGCTGCAAGGTCTCGCCCTTCGTAAGTCGCCGGGTCTACTTCAACGCCCGGCGTCAGCAGCGCGGGCAGGAGATGGCTCATGGCGTCGAGTCCGAGCAGGTTCAGCGAGTCCGGGCTCGGACCACCATGTGCGGTTCTCTGCCAGACCAGTGAATCAGCCGCCACGTCGTAGAGCCGCAGTGTCACGCTCAGGGCGCCTGGATTACCGACGACGGACCCATCGATGTAGTAACGAGCGCCTCTGGAGCGGGTAATGCTGTCTGCAGCCTCAGCGCTGAGCAGTCGAACGTCGTTGCGTTCGCGGGGTGTCAGCCACTTCCAACCCCAGAGAAAGCGCAGGGGCTCTGTCTGCTCCAGCGCACTCCCAACGCGCAGAGCAACTCGTTCTCCCGAGCCGGGCGGCGCCGACCCAAGTCCCTGTTCCACTAGCGGGAAGACAACGATGTGGTTCGCGTCGAGTAGCGGCGGAGGTGGTGGGCGCACATGCGGCCACAACGCCAGTGCGAGCCCCCAGGAGACAACAGCGGAGAAGCCGGTAAGACCCACGTAGCCCCAGCCAAACACCGATCGGCCCGGCGCACGGACGGTCCGCATCATTCTTCTCGAGCCGTGCCACACGGCGAGGCCGATCGCAATCGGAAAGCCGGCCAGGAAGAACAGAACTGCGCCCGCGAACAACCACTCAGATAGATCCAGCCGATCGATGAGGATATCAACAACCTCTAGCAACCCGGCGGCCACTGCTAGATAGATAAGGAGCACACGGAGAACGAGGGTAAATCGGTAGCGGTCCGGGACAGGGGGCGACGGTTCCGGGGGGGCCACATCCGGAGACTCGGCATCCGCAGCCAGAGCCGGCGCGTCGAGCGCTGTAACGAACTCGGACGCTGTCGCGAACCGATCCGCTCTCGACTTGGCGAGGGCCTTCTCGATGGCCCTGCAGACCGGGTCCGGAACCGATGGTCGAACCACTTCGAGCGACGGGGGCTTCTCCAGCATGTGGCGAGCGATGACCGCACGCGGAGTCGGCCCGGTAAACGGCGGTTCACCCGCAAGCATCTCGTAGAGCACGCAGCCGAGTGAATAGACGTCGCTCCGTCTGTCTATTTCGGTCTCTCCGCCCCCTTGTTCTGGGCTCATGTATGCCGGCGTTCCTACTGCATGGCCGGGCTTGGTGACCCGCTCTCCACCGGCTTCGCTTATTGCCCGGGCGATCCCGAAGTCCGATATGGTCGCGTGCCCAGCGGACAGAAGGATGTTCTCTGGCTTGATGTCCCTGTGTACAACACCGTGCTGGTGGGCGTACTCGAGACCGTCGGCGATCTCTCGAATGATCGCCAGCGCTTCATCCAACGGGAGCTCGCCCTCGCGGTCGAGACGGTCTCGAAGCGACTCACCCTCGACGTAGGGCATGATGTAGTAAAGAAAGCCCTCCGCTCCGCCGGAATCGTGGAGCGGCAGTATGTTGGGGTGTTGCAAGCGAGCCTCGATGCCGATCTCGCGCAGGAACCGCTCAGCGGCGACGTCAGATGCGAGGTCGGGCTTCAGAACCTTTACAGCGACTCGGCGCCCATGCTTCAGGTCTGTGGCGAGATAGACGTTCGCCATCCCGCCCTGACCCAGTTCGCCTTCGATAGCGTAGCGGCCCGCAACAGCCGACTCGAGTCTGGCTAGCACGTCCACCTGGCTGCACCTCTTAGCAAAGTGCGGCCGATTCCCTTGATCGGCCGCTGCCCCGGGGCACGTTCCACCACGCACACCCGGCAGGGATCGGTAGAAGTAGGCGGTCCCGATTACTGCCGATCGACTCGCACCACGGTATCGGTTCTGGCCTGGAATTAGGGAAAGACCAGCTCGTGGAGAGCGTATTGGGGGGGTGCTTCCGCACGGTCGTCGACTCCACGAGGAGGACCTGCTCACGACCGCCTCAGCCCACTTCCCTTCGCGATATTGGACGATGCCAATATAGTGACCGCCAGCTAGGGCCAACAGGCTGGGCTCCACCGCCGCGCGGACCGGGCCTGAGGTGCAGCGGACCGCTGGACCTCGGAACGACCCGTGGCGAGACGCTGTGACATGTCCCGGTGATGGGGTATACCGCATTGGAAAGCGAGTTCCTGAGACGGCACCCAGCTCGTCATCTCGCCCGGAGGACGGGATCACCCTCCAGCTTCAAGACCGGTTACAGTGAAAGACACGCTCAGCCCCGGACGAAGTCCGCGTTCGACAATCCTGTTGACGTCTTCGATGTCACTCGGGAGCGGCTCGCCAACAGCGCCTCGCTCGAGATCCACCGGAACGTACGCGAGGGCCAGGCCGACCCCGAGACTCATCTGAGTGCCAACTACGGGACTTCCGAATCTACTGACCAGCCCGACGAAGAAGTCGGGAGCCGCTTGTCCCCCAGTCGATACCCCGATGGCGCCCCACAGCCAAGGAATACGGAGTGTCCTCGCCATGGCGAAGACACCGAGGAGAAATCGAGGGCTGTTGTCGCTGCCCTCGATGACTACACCGTCCTCGACTGAATACCTCTTTCTCTCGGACACGAACATGCTCAGCATGGCACCCGGTGCGACTACGAAGGTCGTCGTCGGGACCGGATCGACCTCGAACGAGACCAGCGTGTCTCCTACGGGGCGCTGTATGTCCTGGCCCTCTAGAGGAACGAACCTGGCCTTCACACTGAGGAATACCTGAAGCCGCTGGTCATCTACCGTCACACACAGACGATCATTTGCAACCTCCGATGCATCCTGGAATTCTTTCTGGATGCCTTGAATCCTCCGCCACGCGTCAAGCTGACGCGCGCGCAAGACAAGGATTATGAACTTGTCGGTGTCATCTAGATTGTCAGGTAGGGTCTGGAAGTACTGGCTTGCTATCTCGTCGGCCGTCTGCGCGTCATCGTAGGCAGCGTCAACACTCGCGACGGAACTCTCGAAAGGTACCTCGTTGTCCGAGTCTAGCTTGAGTTGCTGCATGCTTCTCGATCGCGACACGACATCTTCCACAAGGGCTGCATAATGTCTGATTAGACCGTCCTCACGGCTCCGGCCTGCTCGAACAGAATCAGCTTGCCTGCCGACCGCCTCGAGCGCAGACCTGACCTCGACACCAAGGAATTGTTGCAGGGCTGCCAAGATTGGTGCCAGGTCAGCGTGAGCTTCAACCGTCAGCACTTTCGCGCCAACAGAATAGACATAGAGCACTGGATTCGGGTTCTCCACTACGAAACACGCTCTCTGCCCTTTCGGCACGTAGAAGCGCGGCGGCGGCCCGTTCCTCCGGAAGCTGGCCTCGTCTTCCGGAAGCTGAAACTGCAGGCGGGAATCCACAGTGCTGGCGCCGGGCCGATGATCGTAGTAGACGATCGCGTTCTGTGCCCTGCCCAGAGAGCTCGACAGCCCCAGCAGAATCAGAAGCAGTGAGATGCGCGCCGCGAAGAACATCGTCGCCTCCTTGATCGTTGGCTTCAGCCGACGAAGGGCCCTCTCAAGAGCAAGCGCGGCTGTATCCGGCGAGGCATCCAACCACAGGCATGCGCGCCACGATCACCTGCGGGATCTCTAGTCGCTCTGTCGCACAGGTGTTTTTCAGGGTCTTAATGCGCTACCGCCAGTACCCTGCGGCTACCTATACGACGCACAGGCGGCCCGCGGATTCTCACCGCTCGCCGCTATCGCGACTTCGAGCGGTCTCTGACACCGCGCAGTCGTCTGGCCGTGGCCGTCCTGCTCAAGCAGCAGGCAAACCCTCCTCTGCGTCAGCTTCCCGGGCCTCCTGGAAAACGTAAGCCTGGACGCAGACTTGTTGGCGAGCTGACTCCCAGGCGACGTGGCACGGCAGAAGTTGATGCGCAGATGACGGCCGGCTGACGCGTGTGGCCTACAATGCTCGTCGTGGTCTCTAGATGTCTCACTCGACGCGGCTGACTGAGGAGGCACAGGCCCATGCCCGCCGTGACCAAGTTCGGCACCGCAGTTGAGAATCACCTTGCGGACTCGATCTCCCCAGTGCTGGATCGGCTGGTCTCGCGCTATGCCGCGACGGTCCGCGAGGCAGCTCGGCGGCACGATCTGTCGGAGGACGATATAGATGAGGTGTTTCAGGAGGTCCGAATTCGCATCTGGCGAGCGCTCTCGACGCGTGAGAAGATCTCGGTTACTCCTGCGTCCTACGTATACCGTACCGCAGTGTCGGCGGCCCTCGATCTTATCCGCCGTCAGCGGGCACGCCGCGAGGACTGCATCGAGTTGCTAGGGGCCAGCCTGCAGGCCGGCGCGAGTACTCAGCCTGACCTGGCTGTTGAAGAGGCCGAACTAGCCTCGAGGCTCGGCCGCGCTCTTGCCGGTCTCACCCCATCGCGCCGCGTGGTTCTGCGGATGCATCTGGCAGGCTACCACCGCAACGAGATCGCCGAGTTCCTCGGCTGGACCGAGGCGAAGACGCGGAACTTGCTCTACCGCGGCTTAGCGGATCTAAAGGCAAGACTCGAGAGCGACGAGCACGAGACGCGACCATCGTGTGAGCGACGGCAGACTACGTGAGGCTTACAAGCTGATAACCTCACAGCGGTCCGCCAGCGATCGGATCCGCTGCATACCACCCGACGACCTGCTCGCCCTGGCTGAGCATCGGCTCAGCACGAGCCGGCGGCTGGAGGCGCTGGATCACATCATGGATTGCAGTGCCTGTCGTCAGGAATTTGAACTGCTGCGGGCGATTCGCAGGGCTGGCGAAGTGATAGAGTGATAGAGCGAGAGGGGGATCGAGACACCGAGTAACGGCGAAGCCCCGTCAGCCCTTTCTTTGGCCGGATCGACGCATGCCTGTCCGGACGCGGAGGCCCCTCCCCACAGATGAGGGCACCATGAACCCGACTCTATACATCGCGATAGCGATTATCAGGGCGATTGGCGAACCGACACCGGCGCCCTGTGACCACCCGGCACGCTCGGTAGCCTCGTGTTGAGCGTTGGCGGAGCGTCGGGGCGTAGAGCAAGCTACAGCGTCAGACGCTACGCGACCTGGCCTCTGGAGGCGGAGACCGTCCCGATCTCATCGGCGCGGCTGATGCTCGGGCGGACTACCTAACCGCAATCGCCCAGACACGCCGGGAATCGAGGATGTCGCGTGGCGGTCCGGAGGCGGACCAGCTTCATCAGAGGAAGCACCACCGCCTCGGGCGCGCACAGTGCCAGGTCCCCGGGCTAGGTGACCACGGTGTGTGTCCCGACGACGGCGCCTGCGAGAATCAGAGAGTTGATGATCGCAACGAACACCGCCCCAGCGATTCCGCCGAGATTCCATTTTCCTGAGGTCTTCAGCGCCTCGATTGATATCAGGACTGACACCAACCCGAAAGCGCCGGCGAAGACATACGGAACCCAGAGCGCTGAGAACATTGTGTCAAGCCGTGCCAGCGCACCCCACGCAGCTGTAATCGCGCCGGTCATCGCGCCAAAATTGGCAAGGGCCTGAACCGTCAAGAAGTCGCTGACCGAGCTCGTGTCCTCACCGGTGGCCACCGAACCATCGAATGGTGCGTCTCGCCTCGTCGTGGTCTTGAACAGGCTCTGGACTGCCATGCGAGTCTCTCCGGTCTAGAGGTACGGTCGTAAGGAACGATAGGAATCCCCAAGGCCGCAGAACCGAACCGGCGGACTTTCCCTCAGCTAGCTTGCACACACTGCCAGTCCCACGTACCGGGGGGATCTTCGTACCTGGCACCGATCATCTTCTGGGCCCATTGGAGGGCGCGTCTGTCAAGCGCGGTGCAGGTCGCTCCGAGTGGCGACGTCAGGCTTGGATCGCACGCCATAAACACACCAATGACCGAAGAAACGCGGATGCCGCGCTGGAGGCTCATCGGAAGGCTAGAACGGTCGGCCCGCAACTCAGTTGCCCGGAATACTGGCGATGAACCGGGCAGACGGGCCAGACCCGATTGGACGAGCTTTCGGCCTCTCAAACGCTTGGGGAGGGAGAGCATGGAACACAGATTCTCGTGCTCAGTGCCGCACCACCAGCTTGTGCCGCCGGCCGCAACCCACACCAGTCACATGATGGGACTTCAAGCAGGAGACGGCAATCTCGCCAATCGACCAAGACACGCTTAGCGCCCAGCCTACGGCCTGTCAGTCCGTTGTCTTGTATTTGGCTCAGAGCGGACGCACTCAGGAGAGGCTCAAACTAGAGAAGGCGCCGAGAACTCGACGCGTGATGCGGCTGCACGAATGGCAGGGGGGAGACTCGAACTCCCAACCCACGGATTATGATAACGAATTGACACCAGGACTAGCGGGGTCCAACAGCCACAACCAAGACAATAGGCGGCCTTCCACCCTATCTTGGTGCTCCTCAGTCCGGGTGAGTCTCAATAGTCTAGTCACAGTTTTGGTCACACCCCGGCCCCCAGCTCCGTGGACGACCGGGGTGGGGATCCGACACACGACTGCGGATTAAAAGGCGGTCCACGGCTGGCACCATTTACTGGGTTTTCCAGTAAGTTCGCGGGTCTTCCCGAGAACTTCCCACATGCGCAGTGCGCAAAGATGGGAGGTTTTCTGCCCAAGTTAGCACACATCTCCGCACACCTTCTGTCTGCACCTCCTGAAGCGGCCGCTCGCCAGAAACCGGCTAGCACCTAAGTAAACGTCGGATCAACTTTCCCTTCTAGCCTATTTGGAACTGCGGGTGCGTCGGAATCGACGTGAGAGGTCGCTGGGTCGAGCTAAATTGCCGCGCACGATCACCACGCCTACAGCGATAGGATAGGTACCGCCCCCTGGATCGCGCACGAGGTGCAGGTGTAGCGAGTTGCCGACCGCCCCAGGAGCGACATCCTTAGGGGAAACGTCGAGTATGGCTAGGACCCCGACCCGTTTCTGACTCCCTGCCACGTACTGCGCGGTTTGCTCTGTGAAAGAGAGCGCGTGCTCGACCGTCACGAACCTTTCGGATTCTGCCTTGAGTTCAATCCGAACCCTGTGAAACGAAAGGTCGGTGATTCCCGCGGCGATGTGGGGGTGCTTCTCCAGCTCGGATCCGATCGATGGGTTCTTGCGCAGCTCTCCCCACACCCAATCCTGCCAGCGGCTCTCGTCCCAAGCGGGAGAAGCGAACGTGTTACTGGCAACGGATTCGCCAGCGATTCGGCCGAATTCGGTCATGAGGAGGAGAAAATGCTCACGGTCGGACGCGGAGAGATTTCTGACACGCCGCAGCTGACCAGCGATATCCAGCAAACGGGTGTCGAGCTCCGGGTTCCCAGTGACCGGCTGTGAGCTCGGGTCGTAGCTCCGCACTTCAAATCGCCTTTGACCCTCCACGTGTACGGGAATCTCACGCCCGTCAGCAGTTATCATCGTTGCCCGGTAGACGAACTCCAAAGGGCGCGAGCGGACTGTCTGCGCCACCTTCAGTAACAAACGTCCGCGGTCCGCCAGGTTTGCTAAGGCGGTAGGGGCCGGGGCTTGGATCTTGAACACAGGAAGCTGAAACACGTCGGGAGGCTCAACGGAGACGGGATACACCACAAGTTCTCTGGCATCTTCGATCCACCGGGACAGGTCCATGCTGACACCGAGATCGTGGACCACGTTCGGGTGAATCACCATACCGCTTTCGAGGGGCTCCCCATCGACATCGAAGGACACGACCGCCACCGGAGAATGCTCAGTCTCCCGATCGGCAGCGGATCGCTCTCGTTCAACCGGAGGGCCTCCAAGCCGCCGTCTTCGACTCAACGGAAGCGGAAGGGAGCAGCTGAGGAGAGACGACAGTACCGACGAAACCTCCGAAGGTTCTACGATCCCCTCGATCAGCGAGGCAATTCGCGCTAGACCTACCGAAGACCGCCCCGTACCGAAGCGATGCCTAACTTCACTGGCCCGGTGCTTTGCCGCCCGCAGAAATCTTGTCGCGTCAGCCTCGGCTGCCCGGACCGCGCGCCTCCACTGACGCAGCATCCCGTAAGCTGACAGAAGTCCGCCGAAGGCCCGGTAGCGGTCGCCCGGGATACCATCGATGTGTTCCGCGAGGTGAGCAATTTTCTCACCCAACTCCACATGCGGATTGTCCTCCTCCTCGCCGGAGTCATCTCTCTGCAAACCGGCGAGCCCCTGGACTCGCAACTGGAACGCCGGTAGGAATGGAGAGGACGCAGGCCTTCCTGGTCCCTGCTCGTCGAGCAAACGTTCCCATGCGTCCAGAGATTGTCGGAGAGCCGCTGCGTCGGCGGCTGCGACCGCAGCCTCGATTCGCGCGGCACTCGCCATGCGCTCCACACCCGCCAACGATTCCGGCCACTGACGCAACGCATCGTCTCTAAGCCAGTCCGCCAAGAGTTCCTGCGCTTGGTCCCATCGATCCGCGATCCCAAGCGCTGCCAGCAAGTGGAGCGTGGGATTTCCCTCCCCGTGAGCGCGTGCGCGCACTTCAGGTGCAATCCGAACGACGTCGGCTGCAATGCGAGAGACCTCGCGCTCTGGAATTTCCCGCAGCTGTTTAGAAATGTCGCTCAAATAGAAGCCATAGGTCTCCGGATTTGATAGGAGACACAGGACCGCGTCGGCATACTTCGGGTGCTCCTCGAATCGCCGCTGGAGAAATCGCAAGACGTCCCAAGAGTGATTCGGACCGATTTCCGCCAGTGTATCAAGGAGATACGAGGTAGTCTCGGCGGTCATCTCCTCGGGTCGGTTGAGGCGGCAGAAGACGTCGAGGGCCTTTGCCAGAAACCCGTCGTCTTGCCGGCTCTGACGGTAGATCACCACGAGCTGTCCCACTAGCCCTGCAAACCTTTTGCGGAATGTCTCGGCGACCCCACCCCGTTCCAACGCTCTCACAGCGGACTTGTGCACTATCACGTACGGATCCTGAAGCAGCAGTAGGAACGCCTCATGAGCTAGGTCAGGCAGATCTTCGGCAAAACGTCGAGTCGTCTTCCCGTACGCTTCCGCTGCAGCGGCTCGCACGAGCGTCGATTCGTGCATCAAACCGAGGTAGAGGCCGGGGAGCGCCATCCGGAGACCTCTGGATCGAGTAGCCATCTCGCCCATCCCCCTTACTAGCTCTGCTCGGAAGCGATCATGCTCTTCGCCCAGACCGCCAAGTGTATCCACAACTAAGGCTCCGATGCCGTCGGGATCTTCCGGAGCCATGCGCGACAAGGCTGCGACGATCTCTCGCAGCGCACGAGCCTGGGCCTGGCGTCTGTTCATCGCCTCAAGCGCCTTAAACTCAGCAGGTGAGATGGTCTCCAACGTATGCTCCTCTGGCTTGGCATCGATGCGCACCGCCAGAAGAGCTGCTGCGCCGAGGAGGTGTACGGCGTGGCGCCCCACGACGTTGGGATGCTCGCGGGATATGCGCTCAATCGCACGGGCAGCTTCGCTGAGTCGCTCTGTCTCGTCCGGGACCGATAGCGCCTCGACCAAGTGCTGCACACACACTTCCAACGCCGGCTGCTCCGGCTCTCCGTCCGAGAACCTCAGGAACCTCTCGATGATGCCGAATAGCAGCGCCCGCCCCTGCACGTCCGTGTTTGACAGGGCAGCGCGCAGAATCTCGTCAACCTCTAGCGGCGACTGCCTGAGGCCCGCACAGATCGCCTCTTCCGCCGCTGACCGAGGATAGGCGCTCCTGTCATCCGGTAGCAGCACTGAACGAACAAGGTCGGGGGTCAGTTGCCGGACCAAGCTGGCATCGATACCGAACAGGATCTTCGCAGCGTGTGCCGCGTCGCGCCGCTCCCACGACGATCCTCCCCTAAGGGCCCTGACGAGGTAGTCCACTACTGTTCCACGATGTTGCTGGAAGGCAGCAAGCAGAGGGCGCGGATCAGGGGCCGGGGCAGGGGACGCCACCATCAATGGAGGCGGGGATGGCGTCGCGAGGTTGACAATGCTCGCCAAACTGTCGCCGATGTCAACAGATCCGACGTGCGGCATGAGCCTACCGGCGAGCTGAACCGCCTCCCGTGTTCCACTCCCCGAGGCGAGCACCGAGCAAGTAACCGAGGCCAGGCTAGCGCGGTCTGGCTCAACCGCGTCCAGTGCACCAAGCGCCCCATCGATTCTGGCGTTACCTCCGGCGGCGACCAGATCATAAAGAAGGTCGCGCAGCTCATCCGAGAACCGGTGTGGGGCGGCTATTGCGGCTTCGATGAGGCGGTGCGCCTTTCCCGTGTCTGGGTCCTCGTCCAGGGCCCGTATCAGCTTGACCAGCCCCTCCTGGGCTGCATCGACGTGCTCTATTACAGCTTCCCGACGCGCCTGGCGGGCCTGAAAAGCGACGCGGCGAGCTTCCTCAGCCGCTGCTCTCGCCTTTTCCCGTTTACGCTGCTCCTCTTCCCGAGCGTGGACTAGGCTGAGCAGGTTAGGGAGTGCTACTGGTTCTCGGTACTCACAGTCGACACAGTTGTTGTCGTAAAATTCCAGAGCGGCAGCCTCTGCACGCATGTGGCCGGAGGTGGGTCGCTTCGCATGGGGGCATTTGAACTCCCGAGGAGCAATAGGGAGGCCAGTCATTTGCTCTGGAATCCCTACGCCGGAGAATCTCGACCGATCCACCTCCAGATGCCTGCACCAGTTTCGTGCCAAGCGAATCACCTCGGCGTTGGCTTCGCCACGCCGGGACACTTCACCTAGCTCCTTTTGCAGCTCCCGATCGTCTAGCACAAGGATTCCCCGTCTGTTTCGTAGCAGTCGCCTGTGTGGCGAAGCGATGGACTACCTCGGAGTGAACCCACTGAGGGAGTATCGGCTGCGATAGCCCCAAGTCCTCGCCCACCTGCGACAACCGAAGTTAAGTTAGGAAGTTGAGGCTCCAGTTCTCGAGTGGACGCCGGAGCCACCTAGCCAGCTACCTCGCTGTGTGACGGACTCGGAGTCCGCGGCCTAGTTAGCGTAGACGGCACCCGCTGACGTCGACCGCCAAGGGAGAACCCAGAGGCCATCCTCTCGAGACTCACCATCGAGGCCACCGTCAGGTGCGGGGGTCATCCGGTTGATCGGTGGTGAAGGCATCCTCTGCCGCGATATCAGCGGGTGCTGCGGTCTCCTGCCCTTCGTCCCGCTGCCGCATCGCCGCCTCAACGGCTGCTTTGATGTTAGTGGGGTGGATCCAAATCGGTCCGAAGCGGCCGCGCATCGTTATGTTAGCAACTGCCTCACGCACAAATGGGAAGAGTAATGTTAGACCAGCAGAAACCAAGTAATCGGTGAGTTCCATATTCTCCAGCTCTTCGTCCACCTGAAGAAGCGCGATCATACCCAAGTCGAACTCGTAGATGGGATTGTTCTCTGGCTTCGTTTCAACCTGAATACGCAGAAGTCCTCTCTTCTGATCCTCCGCCATTCCGGACTGGTAAGTGACGGAGACATCGCCCACCTGCGCAGTGGTCGAAGGCGGCAAAGCGAGATAATCGTCGCGGTGCCTGAACGAAGCCCGCTCAAGAAAGATCTGCCCGATACGAATTCCGGGCGGCTTTGACTGATCCATTAGGCTACCTGTGCCAGGCGCCGCTCCCAATCCTGAACCTCCACTTCGCCCAGGGGGCATGCCATATCCGGCCTGCTGCTGACCGCAACATGGACGGCGCCAAAATTGATCCACTCAGTCCCAATAGAAGTATCAGCCGGATTCCGCATGAGATCGGCCACCTCGGTTGCCAAGGCATGAGCGACCTTTGCAACTGTCTCCAAACGAGGATTCGCATCCCCGCGCTCGATCTCCGCAATCCGAGGCTGCCTGAGACCGGCGCGCTGCGCCAGCTCCGTCTGCGTTAGTCCGGCTGCCGTACGGAAACGAAACACGTTGACGCCCAGATAGCCCTTTGGGAGCTCTAGGGCTCGGGCGCGAGCGTATTCCTTGTCCGATGCCCACTGGCGAGCGAGTTCCTCAAACTTCACGGTCTCTCTCCTCCTCCGTGCCTATCAAGCCAGTCCTGGCGCAACCGCTCGGCGCGCCGCAGGATTTCCTTCTTCTGTCTTGGTTTCCAGATCGACTTCTTGAAGCCCTCAACAGCAACCAGAAGTGGCCTCGATTCCGTTTGAGTACGAAAGGCCAGAAGCCTGAGCGGTGTTCCTTTGACTACTACTTCGTAGATATTGCCGCCAAAGTTCTTGAGAACACCTGCGGCAAGGGCATCGTCCCAGCCAAGCGATCGGATCATGGTCAACTTATTCTCAAGCTTGGCGCGGTCGGGGGCCTTGAGGCGGTCCAGGAAGTCCCGAACACCACTTCTTCCGTGCTCATCCTCATATATCCAGGTTGTAAGATCACTCACGTCCTATGTCCGTAAGCCCCATAGGTCCGCATGCTCCCCGCGACCGCCCACATCAATATACGCTAAACCGTATAGCATGCAAAGCTTTCGGGGAGCCTTCGGTATGCGCGTTTTTCTAGGGCTGAGGGCTTCTCCTGGGCAAGTCTCTGAAAGACGACCGCGTGAGGCGTATTGAAAGCACTGCAAGTCATAGCCATCGGACTCGGAGTCCATGGGTCGCACTCTGAGGGACGCGGGCAAGCTAGACCTGCGGAGCGCAATCCAAGAGTGTATGAAGCAAGACGCAGCCCGATGGATACCGGTGTCCGGTGTGGTGAATACTTCCTTCTTCCTCGGAGCTTAGGCCGGGAGTCTGATCCTGCAACTATCTTCTGAAGTCCCAGTTGTTTTCGTATTCCTCAGCGGTGGGAGTCTCGATCGCGTACGTCTCTGAGGCCAGACCGATCCGGAATACCCGCATCGCCGAGTTTCTTACCTTCTTCCCCTCCTTCTTCTTCTCGCGGAGCCAGTGGGCGTGTTACTCCTTCACATACTTCGCCACCACACGGCTGGGCACGATATAGAACTTGAACTGATCCGTGTCCTTACTGATGTTGACGAAACAATAGAAAAGTCCCGACGAGACGATCTCTTCGTGCTTCTCGTTCATGATCCAGCCGCTTAGCGTTCGGCCGTGAACCTTCGAGGCCGAAGGCTTGTTGCGGCTGTCCTTGCAGTTGGTCTTGACCTCCAGTCGGTACATGCAATCTGAACTCGGGTCGGAGACCAGGATATCCACGCCCTTGGTGTGCCCGAGGGTCATGTTGGCGTCATAACCGCGCAGCGCGAGCTGGGAGAGCACGGCAAACTCACCGGCGAGCGAGACCGCGTTGGGAGGAATCTTTCTCATTTTGCTCTTGTGTTGTTTGCTCATAGGATGAAGAACTCGACTTCATCGAATCTATTTCCCTTTCCTGCTACGTGATCTCTTGTACCGCCGCTCGAGATCCAAGTGATACCGGTGGAAATCCGGTCGTAGCCCTCTGTCTGCCACTCGTACATGGACGCGCAGCGAGCGCTGACGCCGGATCCTCAATCCGCAAGAAAGGGCAGCGCCGCAATTAGAACTGACAGCGCCCCGAGCCCGATTGACAGCCAGGCCAGATACGCCGCCAAGCGGTGCGTTGGGTCTGGATGTCGGAGGGAATATAGTGGGAACTCCCACCAATGAGCTCTTCTAATTTCGATCTTGAGAGACTCGTCTTTCGACTCAGAGTAGTCGCTGAGATGCAGCCATCCATCCCAGTCTATTGCGATTGCACCCTCCGCGCTATCCCGTTTGCAGGCTAGACCTGGAGCAAACCGAAGAATTCGGTACACTCTGCGCCCCTCGCACGACAAGACACACCACTTGCCTCGTGTTCTTCTCCGCATGCGCTTGCCGTCTATCCAGAGATGCGAAATCGAGAACCAGCCAGGAGGAAGGCTGTAGCTACCGGGCAAACTGGACTGCTTGAACGTTCCCGTGATTGTCCCTTTCCACATGCTACACCCTCCTGCACTTTGCTGTTTAGCTCTACCGCTTCGCTCAACGAGCGCTTTGAGACCGCGCAAACTTGGTTCACGCTACGCTCTCCCCGAAGTGGGCGCTTATAAGGTGCGTCAAGCCCAGGAAGCTGTCGAGCGCAATCGAGTCCCGTTCCACAGACGGAGTCCTCCCCGAGCGACCGATTCACCGCGCGCCGCCTCCCACGTGGGAGGACGTTTAACCGCAGTCAGTTGTCGACTATGTAGACGCGGCCTCGTCGGCTCTTGGACTGTCACCAGTCGTTTCTCCATCGAGGTCGGACTCTAGGACGAGCTGATACCAATCTGCCGCCGATCCGGCGGCCATGTCGTACTGGTAGATGCGGTGGATGTGCTCGGCTTCAGATTCTGCGGGCGAACTGAGAATCGCTAGCTCGTACTCTTTTCCCTCAACTTCACGGTAGACGCGGTAGAGGAAGTAACGCCTGCCTCGGCGCACCGCAGCAGCCCGCTCGTTGTCAGTCAGAGCGACGATTCCAGTCCGGTCGGATCGCCCCTTAACCTCTATGAAGCGCAAGATCTCATCGGAGCGAATCTGTTTCTCTCCGAGAGCCTGACGGAGGAGTTCCTCTGTGGCAACGCTGATTAGGTCGCAGCCGAAGCCTTCGGTACCGCGGAGGTGCTCGACCCGGATGGGGTAGCGCCCCTCGTAGCGCTCAAATGCCTCAGCAAGTTTGAGCGCAACCGACTCCGGGCAGCGGGGGCCTTTCACCCGACCAGCGCTCGGAGTCTTCGCTGATCTGCTGACCACCAACCGGTGGCGACGGCGCCTTTGGCGCTCGGGCGGTGTCGTGGGGGCAAAAGTTCCCACTTCCGGCGTAGGCAGCACAGGAGCTGGAGGTTCCATCTCACCTCCGGCCTGTTCGGCGTCCTCTTGCTCGGGCGTCTCAGGACGGGGCAGGACCAGGGTATCGATAATCTGCTCTTCGTCCTCAAGCTCGAGCCGCTTGCGCGCTCTCTCAAGTAGATCCTCGGCCTCACCATCGGTCATGAGATCGAGGAGCTGCTTCCGGTCTTCTGGGCTCTCGCAGCTCAGTAGCTGGGCAAAGTCTGAGGCGGCGCCAGCGACTCCGATCGCATCGGCCAAGAGGTCTCCTATTGAGCGCCAAAACACTTGAGTTCGTGGCATCCGCTCCGATGTGCAGACGAGAAGCGCGAGTCCCTGATCGCGGAGAAGGAGCCCGTCGAGGTCGCGATCCAGCACGACCGGCTGGGCCCTTTCTCCTAGTACGGAGACAAGAACCCCTATGCGGCGGCAAACACGGAGGTCCGTCCTACGCAGAGCCGACCGCTCGCGCGAGGCCTCGTCCGTAGTTCTGGATAGGCGAAACGCGTAGAGGTAGGGTAGCGCGCGACGGACCTGGGAGGCAGCTTCCTCAGACCAAGCCTGAGCCTGCGTCGTCTGGTCGTCAAACCGAAGGGCGAAATCGGCCTCGCTCAGCGTACCGATGCCAAACACTCGCTCAATTTCCTGCGCATTTCGGCGCGGATCGATCGCGACCAGCGGCACTTGCTCACGCACTGGCGCGGGAACTGAGAACCGGGACGTGTACCTGAGCTCGCTCACAGGGTAGTAGCCGGGGTGCCCATCCTTGCTCCCCCACATCAGACCCTCGCGATGGAAGCGCTCCCGTAACGGACTGCTCGTGTCGACCCCATGGCCCTCCAACAACGACCGGTAGATACGTGCTGCATCCTTTCCCTCAGGGTCGCGCTCAGGTAGGTCGAGAAGCAGCCGGTAGAGGTCGTCGGCTGGCAGAGCCTCAAGCGCGTACACGGCTCCCAGCTGTCTGAGCACCATGTCCGCAGGACTGGACACTCCCAGGTCCCTAAGGAGCGGGTGGTTATCGTCGAGCGCGTGGCGCGAGAACGTCTCCCCGAGAGCGCGCTTTCCGGTGCCTGTGAGGATGATGCGGTCTGGGGAGCGCCTCCTTCCGTCCTCGCAGGCCACCCACTCGCGAGTGCGCAAAAGGAAATGGGCCAGATCGGGAACCGGAATCGCCGGATACGAACGCGGCTTTTTCTGCTGACCGCGTGTGGCTTGCACGACCGCTCCTTCTACTCGCCCACCGAGCAGGTGAGCACGGCCAGCCGTGAGGAGAAAAGCAACGATTGCCTCTGGCTCTGCTTCTTCGAGGACCTTGGCCCATCGGTCCGGCATGGCCAGACCATCGAAGCTAATCGACAGTTCCTGGCGGACTTGCTGCTCCGTCATCCGCTCAGACCCGAAGAACGTGGTAGGGTAGTTGATGCGACTGAGCAGCCAGTCCAAGTAGCCATCCAACCCTTCCCATTGACCGACGCGTGCCACCGAAACAGGGCGACATATCGCTGCCACACCTAGACGCAGAAGGAAAGGTTCGACCTCATCAGCCGATGCCGCTAAGCCAAGGTCTCCAGGATCGGCGACGAACTCGTCCTCACCGAGGTTACGATAGAGTTCGTAAAGGAGCCGGGAGCTCGGGTATCCGGGCCCAAGATAGCATTCATCGGCAGGCCGTATGCTTCCAGCAGATGTGACAACCTTGATCGAGGCACGAATCGGCTCAGACGTCTCTGAGTCTGCCGCGAAATGGAAAAGGCAGCGCAGCACATCGCGCCAGACATCACGCTCGTTGAGCTCATCGGCGGCAGCCGTCGCCTCCCGGGCCAGATAGCTCGCCACCGATTCGAGCCGATACTCCTCCACCGAGTATCCAGCGTTGGCGAGACGGCCGCGGATGTCTCGGACGGTTGCTCCTTCTAGAGCCTCCCTAAGCCCCTCGCCAAACTCGGAGTCCAAGAACGCACCCGCTCGGATCCAGTCAGGAAGATCGACTTGCCTCCCAGTTGCAGGCAGGAACAGCCGCTCGTCGACGGCAGCAACCCGACCGTCCGCTGTGACAAGCGCGGGGGACACAGCCGCCTTCTGCAGCGCCCGATCAGAGATGAGCCGTCCTACGAGCCGGCCGGCCTCCACGCGTGGGAGCGCTGCCACCCGCCTTGCAAGGCGCTCGCCCAGCTCGTCACTCTCGTACCAAGAGAGGTTGAATCTGTCCAGAAGAACCGGCGCTACTGTTTCAGCTGCAGGATCAAGAAGATCCGGAAAGACATCGGGATCCGCAGCCTCGTACCAACTGCGCCTCGGCGGGCGCCTCACCTCCTCGGCCGGAACAAGCCTGCCGTCGATGCGCGGAAACAAGTTGACACTCTCGCAGTGCGTAGTCAGCACATCCAAGAATCGGAGCTGCTGCAGCTCATCGTCACATTCCTCCACACCGCTGAGAAGCTGCAAACCTCTGTAACGCGATCCCAAGGCCGATTCGGCTGCTGCTGTCCGAGCGAGCATTTCCGCGAGCTGTGCGAGCACGTGCCGGTTTGCGGCATGATCGATCAGGCGTTTGCGGCTGTCATCTGTAGCCAGCGTAGCATGAGCAATCATATCCATTGGCAGCCGGTCACTGGTTGGGAAATAGACATAGAGACGGTGGTCTGTTCGACTAGCTCCCACTGCTTCGGGGACCGCCACCGCTATCTCGAAATCGGGAGTCTCACGCAGGTCGTGATCGATGAGTTCGATTGGCAACGAACCTCGTTCACGCTTTACCCGCCAGAGGCGTTCCCCGCCCGCCTCCTGCAAGAGAACAATCTGCTCACTCCCCTTATTCTCCCGAAGAACCTGCCACCTTGTGACATCTTCGGCATCGATTTGAACATGCTCAAGGTGATTGCAGAAGAGGAGCATCTCAGGGGACAGCGAAGCCATCTGGCTCCCTATTTCTTCACGCACTGGCACGCCGCGAGAACCAGGCGGGAGCGGAAGCACGACAACAGTGTCATATCCCTCCTTTTGTATCTGGCGCGCAGCCCGAACCGGCTCGATCTCCTCGTCGGGAATAGAAGGAAAGCGCATCACAGGTGCGGGTACCAAACCGCGCTCGTTCTGCCATTCGCTTATCCGGCTCCGGAGTTCGTCGAGCTCTTCGGCAAGAATCAGCGTCTGCTGCTCAGCCCATTCCTGAGAGAAGGCAACGCAGAACTCGCCGCTGAGCACGTGAGGTGATCGCGTCCACGTGAGGACGCACCGAAAGCCGAGGCCCTTATTGCCTATGTAGCGGCGTCCCGAGAGCTGCTTTGGGCTAATGTCACTCACTACGAGGGACTCAATCCCCCTGGCCGAGAACGGCTCTCCTGTGTTCGCGACGAGAAGGCAAGATTCGGTAAGACGGACTAGCAGGCGCTTCTCTCCCGAGTGACCCTCTGCCGCATCGTCGGCATTCTGCAGGAGTTCAAGGATTTGCCGCCCGCGGTAGCTCTGGGAGACGTTGAACTCGTGGTTGTAGTGGCTGATCAGGTCGATGGGCTGCTGACGGTAGCTGTTTAGCTGCCGTTCGGCCAATACCCGAATCCATTCGGCCCCCGCCGATTCTGCGCTCTGTTTCCTCATACGGCAGCCAGCAACGCGATACCCATCAGCACATGTTGACTAATCAAGAAGCTCACGAAAGTCCTCGTAGCCGGCCTCACCGAGGCGGTTCACCATGCGCCGCACACGGCGGCACGTCTCTGGTCCACCTCTATCGAGAGAGATTCTGAATAGAGCCTTCACATCCTCAACAGACACATAGTGATGCTCCTTTCCGAGTTCTCCCTCCAGCAGAAGCTCGGCGAGATTATATGCAGCGTCCGCATCGGCCATCGCCAAGTAGCGAATCCACTCCCAGTCGGCGTGAACCTCCAGATTACCCTTCGCGGCCTTCGCTGTGCGCACTCCAAGGCGAAGGACCTCAGCAGCAGGCAGGTGCGGCGTCCGGAGGAACCAGCCCAGACCCTGTGCTTCCTCAAGCACCTCATCGCTGCTGTCGGCCCTCTCAAGCTGGTCCAGCCGCCACTCCCAGAATGCTAGCAGTCGACTGACGAAAGCCTCGGATGGCGCCTCCTCCACATCTGTCCAACTCCGGAATATCCCCCAATAGGCACGCGTGCGTTCGCGGACAGGGACGTTCGTGAACGTCGTTTCCACAAGACGATCAGGATCGCCGACAGCGGCCAACCCCCTCAACACTGCAAGGAGCACGTGCTCTGCCAAACCACGGGTAACAGACCAATGATCACCAGCAGCGTTTGCGCTATTGAAGGCCGAAAACGCAACCTCCGCCGCCGCCACGTACCACGGACGCAGGCCCTTGAAAGTCGAGTCGTAGAAACGCCCGCGGAGGACATATGCGCCCCAAGCCGGATGCTTAAGGGGTTCGCTGACTCCGGCGTCAAGAAGTTCCTTACCATGTCTCTCGAACCACTCGGGCGCGATCAGCTGGAGCTGCGGCAGCAGCTGCCCTATCATCACCTCTGCGGTCGCCCTGCCGCTCCCGGTCCGCGCAAGGACTTCATCGAGAATCGGAGAGAGATGCTCCTCCGCAACACGGCTGGCCTCCCGGGTGTCCTGACCCTGTCGGAGTCGGTAGCTCCACAGACCGGCCTGTAGAGCGGAATAAACGACTGCAGGGGCGGTGCTGTTGAGCGCTGCGCCGAGCACGTCGCCGAATGAACGGAACTCCTCGCCTTCCTCGGTCCAAGCCAACGGATGGGTGGCCGCAGCTGTTAACGCGCTCCATATCTCTGCCTCAAGGCTTGCAGGGACAAGGTCGTTCCCCATGCTGTCGTCTAGCAGGCCGCTGGCTGAACGGAGAAGCGCTAAGCGCATAGCCATAGGCTCATCTGCCGATTGAATAGCACGATCAACAGTTGCACGCAGGAATGAAACTGTCCGGTCCCAATCGAAGCCTTCTGCCTGTCCCTTCAGCGCGTCGCGTAGCCCGTCCAGAAGGCTTCGGGCAAAGCCCAGAGGGAGATCCTCGCCCCCAGCTTCCCATGTAGCTAGAGCTTTCAAGGGATCCGCTGCTGCGACCTCCTGAACGCTTAACTCAAGTCCGCGCGTAGTACCTGTTTCAAACGGCGTCTCACCAGGGCGCCATTCGATGATCAGTTGGGCAATCTCCTCGGGCGATCGCTCCCGAAGATCTTCAGATGTGAATGGACGAGGCTCGCCCCAAGCAGCCGTTGGTCCAGAGTAGAAACCCACCTCCGCGAGTTCCTGGTCCTCGATCGACGGCTTCTCGCCCCACATGCCCAAGTCGTCCGCAATCTCTCGAAGCTCGTCCGGGATCGCGCCTCGGAACCACATGAGGCGCCGCTTCTGCCAGGTGCGCTTGATATCTTCGATGTCTTCCGGCGTTGGAACGTCGATTTCGCGAAAGTCGAGCGTGCCCGTCACGGTTTCAGGATCGGGTCCACGCTCAAGGGAGTACCGAAACATCCTCCGGGCAGGATCGGAGGCATTACCGTACTGCTGTCGCAGAATCATCGCGATCTCACGACCCCATTTTCCCGGCTCCACCGACAGTGTTGAACAGAGCACAGAGTCGAGTTCGTCCCGGAGGTGCCCCCCGGCTGCGGCAATGACCCGATACCTGAGCCTCCTAAACACTTCATCCTTGTGCTGCTCAAGCATTTCGAGCGCACAACGTGCGTTTCTAGGTCCCACTGCTGCAAATCTCACCAGCATCTGCGAGGTTGCTTCAAAGAGCTGCCCGACCACGTCGTCAGGTTCGGGTTCATCAAGTGATGCAACCCATGGGTCCACCAAGCGTGCAAGGTCAAGCTTGCGAGCAACGGCGGCGATCTGGCCTAGCTTCTGCATAAGGAGTGCGAGCGTACGCTCCTGATCCGTGCGCTCCAAGGACTGCAGCGCCCGCTCTGTGAATTCGGAGAACTGCGTCCACTGTAGTCGCGGAAAAATCCAGTCCGTCCTTGAGCTGTACGGCGACACCTCTCCAATGTCACCAGAGGGCGGAACGTAGAGCAGGCTGGCGGCCAGATCGAACGCGTCCGGGTGACCGGGTTCCGCTAGCCGGGCGATCAGCGTCAATAGCTCCCCCGCAAAGATGACCGGGAGGACGTTACCGACAGCTTTCGTCAGTTGCGGCACCAGTCGCACTGCAACGTCGGTGGGCACGCGGTTCGCGACATCGGCAACAACGCGCCAAACCGCTGGATTCTTGTTGCTCGCCTGCAGTCTCTCCAAGATGTCCACGACCAAGAGTGGCTTGTCTTCGGCGACGCGTGCTAGGTACTCACCTTCAGGCCACGCCACTAGTTGCCAAGAACCATCGGGATGGACACGTCGCTCAGGTGGCGTGCGGAACGCGCCTGTCAGGTCAAGCGGTCTAATCCAAGACGCAGACGCGAGCTTGCCGAAGAAGTAGCGCCTCTGCTGTGGCCGAAGAAGTACTGCCTGAAGCCGCTCTACATGGGTCTCGTCCGGCTCAGCCACAGCTAGCAAGGCGTCCAGTTCGGCTTGCGTTTTGAAGTATGGCCCGACTCGCCCATACAGAAGCTGTTCGAGTCGTTCAAAGCTCACGCGGAGTATGCGCGGATCTGGTGGCTGACCGCCTCGTCGATAGTGTACGGCCGCCACGAAGACGCGGTGGAGTTCAAACCACTGCGAGACTCTTCGATCCGAGGGGTTGAGGTCGAGAGAACGGGCAATCTTCTCCCGGTGTCCTTCGTCATCCGGGATTTCGGACAGGTCACGTTCGCTGAGGCTCCAACCTTCCTCCAAGACAGCGTCTACCACTCCCAAAGTCAATTCCCGGCCGATGTGGCTGAGCAGATACGCCGTACCAGGTGTCTCGACTTCTTGGAGCAAACGGAGGCCTTGCCGATATAAACCTGCTAGGTGCGGATCCAGCGCAGTGAGCTCCTCCAGCAACTCGCGTTGCCGAGCTGTCAGACGAGAACCATCGTCGCCGGGCTCTGGGTGTTCGCCATAGGGTGGTGGTTCTCCGGTCGTCATGCTGCGCTACCTGAGTCGATGATGTATTGACTGAGACAGGCGCCGGGCATGCGGTTAGTGTGAGCAGAGCAGGCGTGGCCGTTAGACGCTTCTAGTCGCCAGACTGAGAACCGCCAGTCACCCGCAGCGCTCACTCCTCCTCGAAACCTTGGCTCTCGAACTTGAGGGATCGACAGTTCTCCGACACAATCCGCACTACATTCTCCGGCAGTCCTTCAGGGACCCGAGCACTGATCTCGAGCGATACATCGACCTCTGCGCCCATCAGCCCCTGCAGGTGGGCGACCACATTCTCAGCTACCTTCCCAGCGTCCGCGCCCATCTGCATCGGCCGCAAGCGGACAGAACCGTGGAAGCGCGTGAGCTTCGCCTCCGGCTTGGGCTGAGGGCCCGGACCAGGCTTGGGAGGTCCGGGCTTCGGTGGGGTTACAGGTGGCGCCTCTAGATTCCTTGCGGCAACCTCCGGCTTGACAATAAACCCGCCCGCATCGAGGCTAACCCTCGTCTGAACGCCTGCACGCAAGCCACGATAGCGTTGCTCTTTCTCATCCCACGCATCCGCAAACCCAAACGCGTCCGCCTGCCAGGTGAGAAGTGCCACGCCTTCGGCGATAGCATCCATCAGGAGACTCGGGCTCCGGAGCCGGGGCAAGTACAGATACTGCGCAAAGTAATCCGCAAGTTCCTTCAGGCTGACGTGGTCGCCTCGCCAGAGGGGTATCCGGTCAAGTTCCAGCCGAAGATTCACCGCCGAGTATTCGGTTAACAGAAGTCCCTCGTTCCGTGCTTTCTTCGAGGCACGAACGGCAAGAGCGTCGTCGCCCTGCAGCCGTATATCACGCCAAGTGAGCGGGGCGTTGGTTTCAGTCTGCTCTGGCACAAGCAGCCACTGAAACGCCTCTGGGATTCTGTGCCGGACCGTTTCGTCTGCATGCCCGCGACTTGTGCGGGCCAGCCCTTCTTGGTAAGGATCGAGGTTCAATTCAGTCCGCTCATCCTCAATCGACTTCCAGGCGAGATACTCCCGCACTGCGTGTCCAAGGTCGGTGAGCCGACCGCTGTCGCAGGCTAGGAAGAGAAGCGTGTTGCGAAACACCCGCGGCGAGTTGCCTCGCGTCTCGAGAATCGATGCAGCCGCCTGCTTGGCGGGACTGTCTTGGCCCCGTGCATGTGCTGCTTCAGAATCCAATACAACAAGGCGGGCTTCGTGCTCTTCGGGGATGTCACCGCTGGACTCTGGGAAGGGGTGGACCCTCACGAAGTCGCCGCGGTGCCGCACATCGTCACGGACGCGCCGCTGGATCTCAGCGTGAACCTGATCCTCAGAGAATTGACCCGCGCGATCACGTGCCAGCTGTGCGACGCTCGGGTGAACATCGAACCAGTAGCGACGACCGTCATTGTAGAGGTACGTCGCCTGACTGCTCAAGCGGCGTAGGGCGTCTCCGAAAGTGGCTGCGGATTCACCAGGCTGTACGCAGCCAAGCTTTATCCTCGCGTCATCAACACCGCGATTCGCGCTGCGGATTGTAGGTGCGGATCCAAGGAAGACCGTGCGTGCGGCTCGTCGGCAGGCCGAATAGCGCCCGAGATTCGGGTTCTCGCGGTCCAGGCGCAGCGGCAGCGAGTGAGGTCCGTCCACATCTACCTCGAGAACGGGCGGCCAGTTGTCCTCAAGGTATCGGTTCAGCTCGGCCTGCACGGGAGGATCGTCGACCGGCACGCCCGCGGGCAGTATCAGCAGGCTGCTGTCCTGCCGCTCCCAAAGCGAGTGGATCACAGCCGCCATCAGACGTAGTACGCCACGGGTTCGCTGGAACTTCTCAAGGGTGGACCAGTCGTCGTACAGTCGGTCAAAGAGCTCCGGGTGAATGGGGAACGCGGCCTTCAGCCGCTCCTCGTACGCGCCTTCTTTACACCCGGATGGGAACTCCGAGGCATTCGTCCCATAGTGCTCCCGGAACGCCCGACACACCGCATCTCGTTCCGCATACATCTCCGCGGCGAGTGGCTCGAAAAGCCGCCGCCTGACGATCTCGAACCCCTCCTCCGCACTGGCTGGACGCCAGGGGGAATCGAGTCTCCCCACGACGTTCTTCAACCGTTCCAGCGCCTTCTGGCCGCCTTCCCCACCCACCTCGATGTCCGACGACGGAATCGAGACAACCAGCATGGCGTTGGGCACACCTTTCACGGCCTCGGTAAGGGCCTGGGCGAAGGAGAAGTGTGTGTCGAAGGACCCTCCGGCCAGGTCGTCTCGGTTGTAGAGTTGGCGGGCATAAGCCACCCACTCGTCGATCAAGATTAGGCAGGGAGCGTGTTTCTGAATCAGCGTCTCTAACACCTCGCCAGGACTAGTAGCGGTGGCGTCCGCCTCCTCTACCATCTCGTACCCCTTCTTACCACCCAGCTGCCAGGCAAGCTCGCCCCATAGCGTGCGTATCTTCACGCCCCCACGCTCGACAGGCTGACCGGGCGAAAGGCGCTGTCCATCGATCACCACTCGGTTGACCCTGTCGGGAGGCTGAGTTGCCGCGCTCTTCACCAGGTCCTCCACCCCAGCAAGCTCACTTAGCGCGATACCTGAGAAGAGATGATAGAGCGCCAAGAGCGAGTGCGTCTTGCCACCACCGAAGTTGGTCTGGAGCTGGACTACCGGATCTCCACCATGGCCCGACAACCGCTCGAGTCCATTGATCAGTAGCTCGGTCAGACCATCCGTAAGAAAGGTCCGGCGGAAGAACTCTCTTGCATCTTTGTATTCGTCGCTCCCTTCCCCGCGATGGACCTTCCAGAGATCAGCGGCGAACTCGGCCTGCTGGTACCGTCCCGACGCAACGTCCGGGTGCGGAGTCGCGACCTCGCGCCATGGCTTCAACCCACTAGACGGCTGACCCTCCACGGCAGTGACTGCCGCTCCACGCTGCTTTCGCCTCGCCTGATCTTGGAAGCGCACCCGCATTAGCTCGTGTCGCATCTCCTCAATCTCTTGTGCCTCGGGTGCAGACATCGCCTTTAGGAGGCGTTCCATTGAGTCAAGGCCGCGGTAGGCATCATCTGTCGAGAATGTCTCCTCATGAGCCCAGCGATTACGGATGTCCTGCAGTTCGTTCACAAGTGATCGCTCTGCCTTGCCGAGCGTCTTTTTGAAGACAAGGTTCCATTGATCCCACATCACTCTCAGAAGTGCCTGGGCGTCCCAGTTAATGGCCCGAGAGCGACTCTTGAGCACATCCGCTGCGACATCTTGCCAATCCGTTCCGTGTTCGGCCTCCATTTCTCGCGCTACGAAGGGGCGGAGGCCCTTAGACATCGCCTCGAGGCCACGTCCAATCCGTTCTCGATTACTTATCGCCATCGATCCATTCCGCCGTTACTCGAATAGTCCTGTCTGCGGTTCAACCCGAGTTATGTCAACCTTGCCGGCCAGCTTCGCGATCTCGGGCCATGCCACAACAAGCGAGTTGTAAGCAACAGCCTCTTGCGCCCAACCCTTCTGCTCGCAGATCTGGTAAAGTCTATAGGCTAATTCCCTCGCCGTATCTCCAATCGGTCCAACCGCGTGCAGCAGCTCAGCTGCGGCTGCCTCGCCGCCAATAAGAAGGCGAGCGATAAGATACTGCGCAACTTCCCAGACAGTCATCCGCTCATCGGTGGCTGGATCCCAATCAGGAGCCAGCTCATCACGCTTCAGTAGGCGCACGGTCCCCGCCCTCGATTGCACGATGCCAGCCTCAACCAACCCGTCCACGCCTACATTCTTGGCGCGGGCCAACACGTCGGCCTCACCATACGGCGCGCTCTCCATCTCGTGTTGTGCAAACCACGCGAGTGCCCAGCGCGTGTCTCGGTCAAAGTCACCCTCCTGCTCAGAGAGAACCTCACCAAGCGTCTGATTGATCAGTGCAAGAGCAGTTCGTACCGTCATCGGGGTGCCGTCCGCCTCCAAAACTTCGCCGTACCGAGAAAAGACCGCCATCCCCGGACCAATGGACGCCTGAGCCAAGTCCACGGGCGCGATGCTGCTCGCCTGCAATGTCCTAACAGCCGTGGGTAGCTCTCGTTTCAAGGATGCAAGGAATTCGCGCCGGGTTGTCCGGTGCGCCTTCGGCATCCGAGGTCGGCAGACCAAGACGACCGCTGACGCCAAAGCGTTCGTGCCCCTTGCTACAGACCGTGCCTTCTTCGTGGTGCGAACTGGCCAAGTCCCAGTGATGGAGAATCCGGCGCCGAGCAAGCCTTCAAGCATGGTCTCCCATCCGGTCGAAATCGTACTCTCGTCCTCATCGGCTACCTCCTCTGCTTGCTTGAAGGCATAGTATACGGTGATGGGTACTTCCGGATGTGCGGCGGCACGGAGAGTCTCAAACGCTTTCTCAAAATTCTCTCGAAAAAATTCCTTGGCGGCTTCCGTAGAGCCCTCATGACGATACGGTGTAGCGATTAGTTCAGCCTGCTTTGGCGTCAGCAGCGTTGCAAACAGTGTCGGATAGATCTCACCCAACGCACGACGAAGCCATACGTAGAAGAAGTCCGAGATGTCGGAATAGCCAATATTGTCGTAGTACGGAGGATCCGTCGAAATCACCGGAGGGCTTGAAAAGCTAGGCGCTTCTGACGTCACATCCAATTGCAGCACCCGCGCAGGCTGCACGTTTGTAGGCAGGTTGCTTAGGGCATCTTGAACCCAGCCTATCGCAGTGGCGAATCCCAGTTTCGATCGCAGCGGTTCTGCTTCGGCAAAATCCCAGGCCATTGGTATGGCCTGCCGCTGGAACAGGTTTCTCACATTCTCGTTTGTAGTATTCCAGGTTGCCAAGCTGTTCCAGTAGTCCGAGGCCCTCGACACTGCGCACGCGCAGATGGACGCGATCGCGTCAGCATAAGCGCGTGCGCCTTTACCTCCTTCTTTGATTCCGATACCATCATCGGCCATGCCAGCCCTCAATGCGTCTGCTTCCGCCTTCTCGCGCACCTCTGGAACTAGGTCACACAGAGTAGCGAGCATGACTACTTGGCGAGGAGTGAAGAGATCAGCATATGCTGATACTCCGTAAAGAGGCGGAGAGAACCACCGGGGGTTGTCTGGCAGATCACCCACAGGCAGCCAAGTTGGCTTGGCACTCTGCGCAACATCGGCGTGATTAGGAATTGCCTCCAGATAAACCCTCTGACGATCGCCCTCTGCGACGATCACCATGAGTTGCACACCCATACGGCCAGCTGCTCCCTCATCTCTAATGTGCTGTTCTTCAGCAATATGCTCACACACAAGGCACTTGAACTTCGCACCGCGCCCGATCTTCGGCGGGTCCGGTGGCTGACCCTCACCTGTTCGTACCGTATATGACACCGTCTTCGTCTGAGCATCGATGACAGGCTCTATCCAAGCCAGCTTGCCCTTCTTCTTCGAGAGCCAGAAAGAACTGACCAGCGGCATCTGTGCGCGGCACGCTGGATTCGGGCACTTCACCGTTCGTGCCCATAGCCAGGCGAAGACCGGGACTTCGGCACCGCCCTGGGCACTCGATAGCTTGACCTTTGGATAGAGATATCCGAGACGCTTCTCCGCCTCGTCCCTCATCCAGAGGCCGTAGTTCTGCACGTCCGCTGCCAGACCCTGCGCTGATTGCCAGTCCCGATCTACCAGTTCGGTTTCCTTCTGAAATGACACGGGAGGACTACTCGAAAAGCGTGGTACAACCTCAAGCAGGATCTTGTTAATCAACACGGCTACCGGATTCAAATCGCTGCTCGTAACGTCTAGGCCTAGCCGCTGGGCCTCGAGCGGGATGCTACCTCTTCCAGCAAAGGGATCGAAGAAGGAAAGCCCGCTGCCCGTCGACCGCTCGATCCACTCACGGGCCTCCGACACGATCGCCGGTTCCCTGACAGCGTTCCACTGGGCCAGTCTCCTAACCAGCGCAACGATCTCCTGTCTTGTCTCATCATCATCGGGATCGTCAACTAGCTGAGAGAATATGACAGCCCTGCAAACGGAAAGAGGGGTCCGTGCCCACCAGTTATGTAGGGCTCTTGGATGACCTTTGAGAAAAGGATTCTCCGTCTCAGGCTTCGACCCTTCGTTTATCGCCTCGAGCGGTAGAGCAACCTCGATTAGCTTCTTTCTGTGATCTGTCATGCCTTGCCTATCGGCTAGCTAGCGTGGCTCCGTAGCGCGCTCTAACAGCTCGCTCAGCTTGTAGTTCACGCTTGTCACCCCAAAATCGGGCTCGCGACGAAATGGCTGCCGCACATAACGAGGGGCTTCGACGGTCGTGTCCGAGACAAGCACTATGGCCAATATGAAGCGATCTGTGCTGTTGAGAGCAGTCGTAATCTCGTTCCGGGTTACCGACACCGTCGTTGCCTCGGCCACGCGCCCCTTAACCTCGATGAACCGCAAGCGGCCGCCTTCTGGATCACGAGACTCAACGTCGTAGCCCAGGTTCTCCTTTGCCACATCTTGGGGCTCAAAGCCAAGTCCGCGCTCTGCCACCATTACGGCATCCATCGCGAGCTTCTCGATCTCCGCTCGACGGTCATCACCTGGCGCCGGTTCACGCGACGCAACCAGACGTCCCGGAATCACGATGGCAGCACCCAGTGCAACAGGTGACTTGGGCGCGAGGTGGCGGTCGCGCTCGAGCTCAGCCATCCGAGCCTGTAACCGATCCTGAAGCTCCATCGCACGTTCCCTGGCCCTCTGCCAGTTCATCTTCGGCTGTTTACCCGCCTGCTCCTGTGCCTTCAGTTGCTCGGCTCGGCTATCCCAGTAGACGATCTCCTTTGTGAGGCGTTCGTGCACAGCGGCCATGGTCCTTCTGGTCAGTTCCTCTCTGCGCCGCTGGACTTCCTCGATGTGTCCAGGAACAAGCGCTTGGATCGCGTAGTCCCGCACGCGCTGTTCAACGTCGGGGACAATCCACTCCAGTCGGTCAGCTAACCTCTCAAGCGTGCCCTCAGCCGCCGGTTCGTAGTCCAGGTGTGGAGCCGGCCCACCGCTTTGCACACTGCCATCGTCCGCCAGTTCAACAAACTGCATCCGCCGCGAAACCGGCCGGCTAGAATCCCACGCAAGCTCGATCGTGTGCTCGGCGAGGCTTAGCACGCGAATGCGATCTGACTGGTCATTCGGGTCCACCAGCACAGCACCGCGTCGCAGGATGTCGCGATGCAGATCGAGCAACAGGTCCGTCGTCGCTTCCAACAAGGGGTGCCCCGGACACACATACTCGGCGTCCGGTCGATCCTGAAGGTGGATCAGCTCTTTCTTGAAGGTGATTCGCTCGTAGCGCTGTAGGATGTGGCTGCCGACGCCGGCCCGCCGCGCCCGAATAGGCGATGGAACGTGGGTGATCTCGTAACGGTCCGCCTCACGCTCGTGGACCGAGCCACCGAGGAGTTGGAAGGCCTCCCGGAAGAAGGAACCGATGTAGTGAGGTTGAAGCTTCCTGGCTTCGGCCCGCTCCATCTCCTCCCGTATCTGTTGGATTCGCGAAGCATCCAGAACATCACTGGCCAGGAGCTGCTCCTCAATAAGCTGCCTGAGGCGCTCGCGATCGAGTGCGGTATCGACTTTCTTGTACAGCCGCTCCTTGACCTCAGGTTGCTCGCCGTAGCGAATCGCCTCGATCAGAAGCTCGCGCAGCTCATTTCCCCGAAAAACCTCCCCCAGCACATCGAAGACCCGGTCCCGGCCTCCCAGTGCCTGACGTTCGGCTTCGAGCTTCGTGAGCAAGCGATCGTAGACCTCGCCCTCACGGGTATTGGCCGCCACCAGATTCCACAGGTGGCACACCTCAGTTTGACCGATCCTGTGGATCCGTCCGAACCGTTGCTCCAATCGGTTCGGGTTCCACGGGAGATCATAGTTAACCATCAGGTGGGCACGCTGAAGGTTGATGCCTTCTCCAGCAGCATCCGTGGCAATCAGAACAAGTACGCGCTTATCCTGCGTGAACTGCTCTTGGGCGAGACGTCGCGCTTCGCGCGGCATCCCTCCGTCTATGGTCACCACAGCCTCCGGGCGCCCGAGCACGGTCTGCACCCTTTGTCGCAGATAACGCAGAGTATCGCGGTGCTCGCTGAATACTATCAGCTTCCGTCGGTGACCACCGGCATCGAACATCTCCGGATTGTCCTGCAGCAAGCGCGACAGTTCTTCCCACTTCTTGTCGGTGCCGCTGTTGCGCACGCGGCGGGCAAGTGCCTCCAGCCCATCGAGGGTTCTGATCTCAGCTTGGAGCTCAGCTATCGTCCGAGCCGCTGTGGCCTGATCGATTACTGTATCTTCGAATTCCTCCACTTCTTGATCCGGCGCGTCATCGAGGTCTTCCAAGTCCTCGCCTGACAGTTCTCGAAGCCCCTGTTGCCATCCAAGCAAGTCATCGGCAAGCGCCCTCGCCTGTCGCGCCGCCTCAAGCCGTCTTTCCAGTCTTTCCTTACGGCGACGCAACGACTGCCAGATCGCTTCCGGCGATGATGCGAGTCGGCGCTGCAGGATTGTCAGCGCAAAGCCAACCGTTCCCTTTCGACCGTCATTCTCGAGTCGCTCGGCGCGGTTGAACTCCTCGCGAACGTAGTCAGTTACCGCTCGGTACAGCTCCGCCTCCTCGGGACTCAGCTCGTACTTGACGGAATACGCCCGGCGCTCTGGGAACAGCGGGGTCCCGTCGAACTTGAGGAGATCTTCCTTGACCATCCGGCGCATCAGGTCGGAAGCATCTGTGTCATGCACATCCGCACGGTAACGGCCTTCAAAGCGGTCAGGATCGACGAGCGCCATGAACAGCTGAAAGTCTTCCTCCTTGCCGTTGTGTGGCGTGGCGGTCATCAGGAGGAAGTGTCGCGTGATGCCAGACAGCAGCTGTCCCAGGCGGTAGCGTTTGGTGTACTTGACCTCCGCACCGAAGACAGTCGCTGACATCTTGTGACCCTCGTCAACGACGATGAGATCCCATTCAGTCGCCTTTAGCTTCTCTAGGATCTCGTCGTTACGGGCCATATGGTCCAGACGACTGATCACCAGATCGAGTTCTCGATATGGATTTCCGCTCCGTGAGTTCTCGATGGTGTCTCTCGTTATCTGCTTGAAATCGAGACGGAATTTCTCCCACATCTCGTCCTGCCACTGATCTGCCAAGCCACCGGGACAACAGACCAGGCACCGCCGCAGGTCGCCGCGGGCGATGAGCTCCTTCATCAGGAGCCCCGCCATGATCGTCTTGCCGGCCCCGGGATCATCCGCAAGCAGGAACCTGAGTGGCTGCCGGGCCAGCATCTCTCCGTAAACGGCTGTGATCTGGTGCGGCAAGGGCTCAACGAGCGACGTTGTAACGGCTAGGTGCGGGTCGAAGAGATAGGCGGACCGAATCCTAAGGGCCTCGGTGACGAGCTTGAAGAGCTCTGGATCAGCGTCGAACGTCCAGGGGACCTCGGCTTCAACTAGTACGAGATCAGGCTCACGGTTGCGCAGGACAAGCTGGCTTGCGGTCCGCCCGGCAGCGTCACGATAGGTCAGATCTACAGCATCGCCTACCAGGGTCGCATCGATAACAGTGACCAGCTGGTCCGGGATAACGCCTCTGACGAGAGCGCCCTTTCGGAGATCTTCAAGTCGTGCCACGCCCGGTATCTCCCGCTTGGGCTCGGAGGGCTGCAACTAAACATACAAGGCGGGGATGACAAAGATACCGACCATCGGCTGCCTCGGACAAGCTGAATCGGCGGTCTCTAAAGCGCCGGACCGGATTACCGGTCTGCCCGCGCGAAATGAGCCATTTCGCCCGTATGGCTGCCCCAACCCGATGGTGGGACAAACGGGGGTGGGTGGGACAAACCGCACGGTTTCTCCCAGCATACAGTGACCCCAACACCTGCGCGAATCAGTGTGTCCCGATGTAGCCTGCCTCGAAGTCCCAACGCTTCTCGAACTTCTACCGAAGCTCCTATCAGGCCTTGATGCCTCAGAGAATGGCATGCGGACAGAAATTGCAGTCACACGAACAGAAGTTGATTCGCTGACAGCCGATATAACGACGGCCCGTGACCTCATCGAAGAACGGATTGGAGGTGAACCCCATATCTACCTCCCTATCCACGACAGCCGAGAATTCTAGGTCCGACAGCGTGGAGATTGGAAATCCTCTTCAGCCGCTCCAAGTCGCACTCTTCGTAGACGTAATCTCGTAACATGTTTGCCACCCCCTTCCGCTACTGCCTGATTCCAGTGTCCGTTACACCACTCTTGGCCTGCTGACGACCATCCGCGATATCTGTGAGGACCTGTCGGGCTATGCGCCTTATCGCGCTGCAGTCGGATCTATCAGCTAATCGCCGATCAGGGCAATCACCCGCACAGTGATACTTGCAGAAGCACTCTTGGCACTCGGGATACTGCAGTACGTTGAATGAGTGCAGCTTGTGTATCTTTTCTTGATCTAGCTCGATGCGGCCTGTCAGCTCGTCAAAGTAGCCGAATTCGAACTCCTCTGGGGCACTATCTCGCCCACAGGCCACTATCCACTCCTTGGCCTCGGCGTAGGCGCGTAGTCTTGCCTCCTGCAGATCCAGGCTTACGCCATTGCTGGCCTGCTCCTCCGTGGAGACCCGTGCATAGGCTATGCCCTTCACACCTACCTCTCTTGGGGATTCAGCGGGAGTTGCGCCAGCATCTCACTGCTGATTACAATATGTTGACAGGCATCAAGATTGTCAACAGATTGTAATCGGAGACTGCGTTGTCAAGTAAGCATCCCCTGGCGGAAGCACTGGAGCTATGGCCGGGCTCCATCGAGGAATTGGCAGAGGCAGTGGGTGTCCGCCGGAACACTCTGTACGTCTACGCCAGTGGACGCCGCATACCTCCGCGTAGCCTTCTCCGCGAAGTAGCGCGATTACTTGAGGACAAGACTAGGAACCGTGCCAAGCGGGCCAAGAACGTAGCGAGAAGACTGCGGGAAGAGGCATCGTAGAATCGCTCGTCAGCGCTCGTGGGCGACAGTTTCCGCGGGTTTTCGGCGATTCAGCGTCCGTGAGGTACTGCCAGCGTCCGTGGGCGTTGGCACTGCTGCTGGCACTGCAGGGCCGATGTTCGATTCGCTACACTAGCCTCAGGTCCACCTTACGTTTTCGGCAGCGTCACAGTTGCCGGCAAGTGTCCACAACCACGCATCCCTATTACGAGGGCTACGACACCGGAGTCTTTGTATTCGGTGAGACCTCCAGACGATCTACCTGCTTCCAAGAGCGACTAACACACCTTCATCGAGGCGTTCGTTGTCGCCAACCACATAGATCCGACCCCCAGCGATGGCAATATCGCCGATCTCGAGGCCTGGGTCCACTGAGGCCGTGCGCAACCATGCGCCGCTGCGGGCATCGTACACGTCGATTGCACCACCCTCCACTCCCACGTACAGCGCGTGGTCGCTCAATGAAGCACCTCCTCTTCGTCTTGTGACGAATCTCGTTTCCCACCGGGGATCCCCTGTTTGAAGGTCGAAAGCCCGCAGCACACCGTCGACCGGTACATAGATCGCGGACTCGTCCACTACCAGCCAGCCAATCCAGCCAATAGGTCCTGAGTTCCACCGCTCCGCTCCTGTCTCCAGGTCACGGACCACAATCCCCACCCGCCCGCCACGCGGCCATCGCTCACGCGTGACCACGAGCCCCTGGCTGATTGCAGGTCTCTGCCACCACAAACTGCGATTGCTATCCCCAGCTGCCCAGACCACTCCACCTGTTTCGGGCACAACGCGATAGATGCGCGCCTCGGACGCCAGCAAGAGAGCCGTACCGTCAGATGAGAACTCGGGTCGCGACAGCTTTTCGTAGGTGCGGTCCCACAAGATCTCGCCGGTGAGCAAGTCGACCGCAGCAACGCGTGACCCCCACCCAACGATGGCCAGATTCGCCAGAATCAAGGGCGCAGAGTAGGAGCAGCACTGATCGTAGACCTGCCACCGCAGTGCCCCGTCGCCAGCGTCACGGGCGAAGTACACTCCCGCCTCCTCGGTATTGCCAATCAGTAAACCAGCGCCAAGGGCGAAACCGCCAGCCTCCTGCGTAGGGACCGTCCAGATGACCGTTCCGTCATCAGGATCGAGAGCTAGCAACGAGTCCCCCTTACCGCGGCACGTGTAGAGCGTATAATCTCCCCCGACTATCACGGGGCACGCAATATCGCCGTGTACCCGCCAAAGCTCAGTCAGCTCACCGGCCGGGGCCGGGCCGGGCATGACCCCGGTTCGCGCCGGACCACCGTCAACGTGCGACAGAACGGGGATCTGGGATCGTTCCCCCGTGCCACAGGAAATCGGCGCGATCGCGAGTGCAAAGATGAACCACGCACGTAAGATCTGGAGCGAATTCATAATACCCGCCAGGTGCAGATTGAGCTCGCGTCAATCAATCGAGTCATACAGACGATTCTCTTCTTAGATTGCATTTGCAGTATCTGAGTCCAGTCTCTGCACGGCGTCACCGCTAGTTTCGCCGAGCGCCAAGCGCCAGTATTTCTCCCTGGTCGTTCATCACAAACACGATGCCGCTGATCACGACCGGCGATGACACGTCGCCCGTGGTAGCAACGCGAAGTTTCCACCGCAGCGAACCGTTTGCTGCATTGAAACTGTACAAGTAGCCATCATCATCGCCGATGAACATCTGATCTCCGGCCAGTATCGGCCCGCTGAGGCGGTCCCACCCTGGCGTGTCCAGTCTGGAGCTCCAAATCACCCCGCCACCGTCCGCACGCATGGCGTAGAGCTGTCCTGTAGCCGGTGGGTCGTCGGCTGACACTCGGACAAAGACCGTATCGTTCCGGCACGCGAAGTTGACATATGTACCTCCCTGGAACGTCACTGCCCACAGTTCGCTGCCGGTCTGCGAATCTAGCACACTCAGGCCCGCGGGACGGGTTGACACAACAAACAGGTGCCCCTCCGCGAAAGCCACGCGGACTGACCGTTGTCTGCCAGTGGTAACCGTCCAGACCATCTCCCCTGTCGCACCGTCGAACGCGTAGGTAGTCGGGCTCTGCGAACGGGAAGCGAAGACAAGGCCACCACCAGCTGCCGCATCCCGCAGGCCACCTTGCTCGACCCGGGTTTTCCAAAGTCCACGGCCGTCACTCACCCTCACCGCTGTGACCTCCTTCTCCGTGACGGCATACACAACCCCGTCGCCAAGGACCGGATCGGCGTCCAGAACTCGACCCTGAAGTGGGTACAGCCACGCGGCCTGTCCGGTCTTTACATCCAGCGCCCGGATCGCGACCTGCCTGGTCTCGTAGTCTTCCTGAAACACTAGTACTTTACCATCGGCAAGGACTGGATAGCTCATACCCCCCCCTGCAACCCGGAACTCCCACAGTCGCTCTCCGTCTTCTTGCCATTTCAGGGCAACCAACCCATTCGCGTTGCCAGCAATGAGGATATCCCCCTGGAGGACGAAGCCGCGCGACACAGTCGAGAACCAGTCAATCCGCTGGATCCACATTTGCCCGGGCTCACTCTGAGGCGGTGGTCCAGGCATCACGCCGGGTCTCCCATCTGGATCCGGGATCACGAGCGGGGTGGCAGCGGGTTCGCAGGCCGCCACTGAGAAGGAGAACAGAATTATTGCTGGGAATACAACCTTCCTTGTGCTCGCAGCCACCAGAACCTTTACAGCCCCAAACATCGCCTAGATTCCCCCAGGTCTGTCTACCGTGAGTGTTTCAGCGCGGCTCGGCATCTATCTGGATAACCACTTGTGTCGTGATCGCTTAGACCAGTCGCAAACACGGTCCGCCGCTAGGCCGTCGGATGTCCCGGAAGTCGGAAACGATTCTAGACACTCAGCGGACCGCGACCGGCCAGCAGGCGGTCCACGTCACATTCCCAGAGCAGCACCTTTGACAGCGGTTGGGCGCCAGGTATCCCTCACGTCGTAATTGTCGCCGACGCCGAGTTGACCTCTCGAATTGTCACCCCAGCAATAGACTCGACCAGCAACGCTCATGCCGCATGTGAACCCGAAGCCAGCTCGCACGCGCTGAAACAGCACATCCGTGGCCACTTGTGTGAAAGGTTCATGTACACGGACCCCATTGATGCCGACACCGCCATAGTTGTTGTCGCCCCAGCAGTATGCTACCCCATCCCCGGCTACAGAGCAGATGTGCGTTCTTCCAACGCCAATGTCCGTGAGTGCTATACCCCTTGCCACTTGCATCGGCGCCGTAAGATTGGAGAATGATCCGTCGCTTGCAGCGTCTCTTCCCCAGCAGAACGCCTGTCCTTCGGCCGTAAGTGCACAAGTGCTCTCCCCACCAGAACCAACGTATGTGAATGGCTGCGTGACCAGTATTCTCCGAGGACGACTGCGGCTCTCGGTTGTTCCGTCACCCAGCTGGCCACTCCAATTTCCACCCCAGCAGTAGACCGCTCCGTTAGATGTCAGTCCACACGTGTGTGCGGAGCCGACCGCAATATCACGAAAGTGGACGTCAGCAACGACTTTGGTGGGTTCGGCACGACTGATCGTCGTCCCGTCGCCAAGCTCGCCGTCGCGGTTTCCCCCCCAGCAATAGGCGTCTCCTGACCGCGAAACGCCACAAGTGTGATTCACTCCTGCTCTCACAATTTGGTATAACACGTTCCCTCGAATCGGGGCAGGGCGCTCGAGCTGACCGGCCGCCACCCCAATTCCAACCTGCCCCTCGCTGTTGTCCCCCCAGCAATAAGCCTCTCCACCAGTCGTTACAGCGCACGTGTGAGAAGCACCCGCGGTGATTGTTGTGAACACCTCGCCGGTGTTCACCTTCGTCGGCTGGCTGCGATCAGTGGTCCCACCGTCTCCAAGTTGACCATTCGTATTTGCGCCCCAGCAAAAGGCCGCCCCCTCCTCTGACAGGGCGCAAGCATGGTGCCAACCCGCACTAATTGGCTCCTGCCCCATAGCCTGCTGTGCCGCCGAGATCAACGTGCTTGTCCCAATCAGCAGACACACAACTCCCCTACGTCCGGATTGAACCGTCCCGGCTTTTTCGGAGACCTGGTTACGTGAGTGCCGCCACGGCGGCCTGACCCTGCTCCTGACTGTAGAAACTCTCCTCATGCTCGACCGGCGGAATGTAGCCGATCGGCTCC